>Ga0194047_10000161_pt1 | contig 47017 bp, 38 predicted proteins | sample JunL225m_MetaG_2_FD_160070 | JGI IMG/M metagenome (GOLD analysis project Ga0194047, IMG submission 160070) | Anoxic zone freshwater microbial communities from boreal shield lake in IISD Experimental Lakes Area, Ontario, Canada - Jun2016-L221-5m | ecosystem: Environmental > Aquatic > Freshwater... | reverse complement strand
TCCCTGCGTGGGGTCGTCTGCATCCGCTCCGGCGTAAGGACTACCGCGCCAATAAGGGCGGGTAGGGTCTAACTGGGCGCAGATTTCGGGCAATAACCGCTCGTAGATTTCTCGCGCCGGGAAAGCTGTGGCGATAAAATCATCCTTGAAATTAGCATCGTAAGCGCCTAGCGATTGGGCAATAGAATAATCCTCGTTATTGCCGTTCCACAGCACAATACAAGGATGATTTCGCAAGCGGCGCAGATTTGCTACTGCCTCTGCTTTCACGCTTTCAAGAAATTCGGGATGTGCCGGATAGATACCGCAAGCAAACATGAAATCTTGCCATACCATAATACCCATTTCATCGCACAAATCGTAAAAAGCGTCTTCTTCATAAATACCGCCGCCCCAGACCCGCAGCATATTCATATTGGCAGCAACCGCCAATTGCACCCAGCTTTCATAATTTTCACGGGTAACGCGGGTTGTGAAAGAATCTGCCGGAATCCAATTTGCGCCCCGACAAAATAGCGGCATGTTGTTTACCTCAAAGGTAAAGCTACTCCCCGCTTCTCCTTCCAGCGGGTTCTGGAGCAAACACAATCGCCGTATTCCGAATTTGCAATCCTTGTGGTCGAGTTCTTTCTCACCGTTCAGCAAACTAGCTTCTACCCTATATTGCGGTTGCGCCCCTAACCTACCGGAAGGCTCCCACAAAAGCGGGTCAATAATTTCAAAAGTGTGTTGTATTTTAGAGTCATCAATAGGAATAGTTGCTTCTGAAGTTGTGATGCCGTAATGGTCAAATAGTACCAGTTTGAGATAGAGGGGCAAAGAGGAGTGATTATCTATTTCTACACTTACCGGAACGATTGCCTTTTTCAAATCCTCGCCGATTTCAGCAGGGCAAAAAATGGTATCAATACGAGCGGTGTATGCTTCCAGACGCACTTCTCGCCAGATTCCGGCTGTTATAAGGGTTGGTCCCCAATCCCAGCCGTAATGATACTGTGCCTTACGCACATACACGCGCGAGGCATCGGTATTCCAAGCAGCGCGTTTTCCATACTGCTTTTCCAATTCCTTGCCTCGTCTTAACGCCGATTCAAACAGGATACGCAACTCGTTGTGACCTGACCTAGCAATGCCCCGAATCGAAACACGATAGGGTACAAACATATTCGCAGCAGTTAAAATTTCTTTCCCGTTTAGCCAGACAGTAGCAAAGGTATCCAAACCATCAAAGCACAAATCTAACGCAGGTCGTTTCTCAAATTCATTAGGTAGGGTGAAGAAATAGCGGTATAGCCAATCGCTTTCTCCGACCCATTGTACTTCCTGTTCATTCATACCATAAAAGGGGTCGGGTATAAGCCCAGCGTCTAACAAATCGGTGTGAATGCAACCCGGTACGATGGTATGGTTCCAACCCTCGAGTAGGTTGAAATTTTCCTCCAACTGTATTGAAGGGTTTCTTTGCTTGAATTGCCAGCCTGCCGACAGCGTTAGGAATTCTTTCATTGCGCCACCACCTTTTCGCTTCATTGACTCAAGGTACTAAATAAAATTTTAGCGCTAAAATCAGCTTTTTCCATAGCAAATAAAAAAACTACCGAAACGATTTTCCGGTAGCCCAATCTTATTTATTTGACTAACGTTGCGGAAAGTGTTTTTTGAGCCAGTTAAGCCCATCTTCGGCTACTTCGCGCCAATTGACTTCGAGCATCATATTGTGAGCAGTGCCATAATATACGCGGCGTTCTGCGCCGTAGAGCTTGGCGAATTTATCATCAGGCATAAATTTTCGCATCGTATCGGTAGCGTTAACCTGAAAAAATAGCGGAACTTGCCTTGCCGAAGCAGCTTTTGGTGGCTTCTCCCAGAGCAGCCCCATAAAGCCAAGCATAGAACCGTCACACATTTGGCTGGTATAGTGCTGCAACTGTTCTTCCGGCAATTGCTGCGAAAAAAACATGCGCCGCACTGTTTCTGTATTTTTAGGAGCAGGCACTTTACGGTTTTTTATGAAAGGATAAGCGGGCTTGCCCAAAATGACTCCGGGAATACGCATGTAAAGCGGAAAAGAAAAGGTGGGCGACACCATTATTGCGCCTTTTATCGGATATTTCTCTATATATTTTAATATCAAAAATGCGCCCAACGAATGTGCAACCATAATTGGAGGTTCTGGCAGTTGCTCTGCTACTTGCCGAATATCTTCCAAATAATCCCGCAGGGTTGTACCCTCAATTTGACCTTCGCTGTTGCCATGTCCGCGAAAGCTCAAAGCGTAAGACGGATAGCCTGCTTGTGCAAAAAAAGGCACGAAATATTCTGACCAGCACCATGCGCCATGCATCGCCCCATGTATAAAGAGGAGCGGCGGACTCTTGGGGTTTTCAGGAATTTGCGAGATAATTTCCAGTTTCATGGCATTTTGTCCTCTGTATAGTATTCATTGCGTAGAATTATATAACATTCTGCCATAGATTACACGAAACTATACCATCTCTTACAGTACAAATCTGCTATAATTAGCCGTGTTTTTGAGTTAATTTAAAGGAAGATATAATTGACTGACCAACGTTTAATCCGAAATTTTTGCATAATTGCCCATATTGATCATGGCAAATCCACGCTGGCAGACCGATTGCTGGAAATAACCGGCACGGTTACGCAACGTGAGATGAAAGAACAATTGCTTGATAGTATGGATCTTGAGCGTGAGAAGGGTATCACCATCAAGGCGCGTGCTGTACAGATGCACTACAAGGCACATGATGGGCAGGAGTTTGAACTGAACCTGATTGATACTCCCGGTCATGTGGACTTTAGCTATGAAGTGAGCCGTAGCCTCAGTGCCTGTGAAGGGGCTTTGTTGGTGGTGGATGCCTCGCAGGGTATTGAGGCTCAAACACTGGCGAACCTGTATCTGGCAGTTGAACATGGGCTTGAAATTATTCCGGTGGTCAACAAAATTGACCTGCCTGCCGCGCAACCTGAAGTAGTAATCGCCGAAATCGAAAAAGTTATCGGCATTCGAGGAGATGAATGTATTCGCGCTTCCGCCAAAACTGGACTCGGCGTGGCTGAAATCCTCGAAGCAATTGTACATCGCATCCCAGCCCCTAAAGGTGAGTTTGATAAGCCTTTACGCGCCCTGATTTTTGATAGCCATTTTGACTCCTATAAAGGGGTGATTGCTTACGTCCGGTTGATGGATGGCGTTTTGAAATCGCGGGACGTTATCAAAATGATGTCGAACGGCAAAACCGCCGAAGTGCTTGAAATCGGGGTTTTCCGCCCGGTGATGACCCCACTGCCTGAAATTACCGCAGGCGAAACCGGGTATATTGCCACCGGTTTGAAAGTAGTGGGAGACTGCCAAGTAGGCGATACCATAACGCTTTACGCAAACCCTGCCGAAAATGCTTTGCCGGGTTATCGCCCTGCCAAGCCGATGGTTTTTGCCGGGATTTATCCTATAAGCTCGGATGATTACACCAACTTGCGAGAAGCTCTGGACAAATTACAACTGAATGATGCTTCGTTGATTTTCCAGCCTGAAACCTCTGCCGCGTTAGGTTTCGGTTTTCGCGTGGGCTTCTTAGGCTTGCTTCATATGGAAATCATTAAAGAACGCTTGGAGCGGGAATATAACCTAGAATTGCTTATCACTGCGCCAAGCGTAGAATACCACGTTAAGAAGAATAACGGTGAAGTGTTGCTGGTGGATAATCCAAGCGATTTCCCCAATGCGGGTGAGATTATGGAAATCGAAGAACCTTGGATGACTATCCACATAATTACGCCAACGCGCTATATCGGGCAGATTATGGAACTAGTTACTAATCGGCGCGGTGAGTACAAAAAGATGGATTATCTGGACGAAACCAGAGTGCTACTGGATTATGATATGCCGTTGGGCGAACTCATCGTGGATTTTTACGACCAACTGAAATCGCGCACTAAAGGTTATGCTTCGCTTGATTACATCTTTGGTACCTACAAGGTGGCTGACCTCGTCAAGTTGGATATTCTGGTAAACGGCACCCCAGTTGATGCACTTTCGCTTATTACCCACCGGGACAAAGCATTCTCACAGGGGCGTGTTCTCACGCAAAAGTTGCGAGGGTTAATTCCACGCCAATTATTTGAAGTGCCGATTCAGGCGGCGATTGGCTCAAAAGTTGTGGCACGCGAAACTATCAGCGCGAATCGTAAGAACGTACTGGCTAAATGCTACGGCGGTGATATAACCCGCAAGCGCAAACTGCTGGAAAAACAAAAAGAAGGTAAAGCCCGCATGAAAATGGTGGGCAATGTAGAAATACCACAGGAAGCTTTTATGGCAGTATTGAGCCTTGAAGATGACGAAAGAAAATAACTAACACAAATTGCCGGAGGATAAAATGGCTGTAATTCGCACTTATACCGCGTATTACCAAATGGATGGCGGGGAGATACCTGCTTTTGTAGCTCGAATAGATGATGAAGAAGCTCGCCCCGGAGTGGTATTGATTCAGGAGTGGTGGGGCATCGAGCCACACATCAAAGACTTGGCGCAAAAGCTGGCAGTAGAAGGCTTTGTTGTGGCTGTACCCGATCTTTATCACGGGCAGGTTGCCACAGAACCTGACGATGCAACCAAACTCATGATGGCGTTGGATGTTGAACGCGCCATTTACGAAATTCAAGCAACTATAAATGGCTTGAAAAACATGCAGGGAGTCGAGCCGAAAAAAGTAGGGGTAATCGGCTTCTGCATGGGTGGCATGCTTACTTTTAAAATGGTGGAACGCAGCCATGATTTGGCGGTTGCAATTCCCTTCTACGGCGTTATGCACGAACCCACTTATGAATCGGTGGCAAATGTGCAAGCTCCGGTGATGGCTTTCTTTGGAGCGTTGGATAATTATACTCCGCCGGAATACATCCAGCGTATTTATGATACTTATACAAATGCTGGAAAAGATTACCAGCAGTATGTTTACCAAAATGCCGGACATGCTTTTTTGAACCCTACGCATGGCGCTGGGGTTGAGGATGCAGCGCGTGATGCTTGGCATAAAGCATTGGATTTCCTGAAAACCAAATTAACAAACAACTAGATTTGTTGGGCAGAAATATTTTGCCCGATTCAAATGTTAAAGTACGCCCCCTCTCCGAATTGGGAGAAGGGAGCAATTAGTGGAGAAAATAAATTCGGTGCAACACAAACTTCGTGAAGACATTCGGAATGTAGCCATTATCGCCCACGTAGATCATGGTAAAACTACCCTAGTGGATGGAATGCTCAAGCAGAGCAATATCTTCCGCAAAAATGAGACGGTGGGCAACCTGATAATGGACTCGAATGAGTTGGAGCGGGAAAAAGGCATTACCATTCTTGCCAAAAATACCGCTATTATCTATAAGAATGTAAAAATTAACATTATTGACACTCCCGGTCACGCCGATTTCGGCGGTGAGGTAGAGCGGGTACTCAATATGGCAGATGGCTGTTTGCTGCTGGTAGATGCGGTTGATGGACCAATGCCCCAGACTCGTTTTGTTTTGAGCAAAGCCTTTGAAATTGGCTTGAAACCAATTGTAGTTATTAACAAGCTCGACCGCCCTAACGCACGCCCTGCCGTAATTCTCGAAATGACTCAAGACCTTTTTCTTGACCTTGCTACCGATGCCGAGCAATTGGACTTCCCGGTGGTTTACGCAATCGCCCGTGAAGGCAAAGCGGCGCTTGACCCTGAAAAAGTAGCAAGTTCCCTAGACATTTCACCCCTCTTCGATACAATATTAAAGTATGTGCCTGCGCCGATGGTTCAGGAAGATGCCCATTTCCAAATGCTTGTAACCAGCCTCGATTACAACAATCACCTTGGTCGCATCGGAGTAGGACGTATTATGCGGGGTCAGGTGAAATCTGGCGAAACTGTCAGCCGTATAGACCGAGAAGGGGTTATTTCACGCGCAAAAATATCCAGTTTGTTCACCTTCCAAGGGTTGGGTAAAATCGAAATAGAGGAAGCCAGCGCCGGAGATTTGATTGCCTTCAGTGGTATCAGCGACATCAGTATTGGTGAAACTATTGCAGATGCCGAAAACCCTGACGCGCTGCCTCCTATCGCGGTAGAAGAACCGACCCTCCAACTAACCTTTGGTGTAAATACTTCGCCCTTTGGTGGGCGCGAAGGAACTTACAGCACCAGTCGTCAGTTGCGTGACCGTCTCTATCGCGAGTTGCAAACCAATATCGCCTTGCGGGTACAGGATACCGATAGCGCGGATGTATTTCTCGTATCGGGTCGTGGTGAATTGCACCTTTCGATTCTGATTGAAATGATGCGCCGCGAGGGTTACGAGTTTCAAGTATCACGTCCCGAAGTAATTTCCAAAGAAATCAACGGACATAAGATGGAACCTGTAGAGCATCTTATCCTCGATGTGGAAGAAGAATACGAAGGACCTGTAATCGAGCAATTGGGGCGAAGACGCGCCCAAATGATGAAATACAATCCTGACGGTAAAGGTCGTGTCAGAATTGAATTTAGTATCCCTACACGCGGTTTGATAGGTTTCCGCAATCTCTTTCTAACCTTGACTCGCGGTGGTGGCGTTATAGCAAGCCTCTTTACCGGTTACGAGCCTTGGTATGGTGACATCGGGCAGGTGCGTAACGGTGTTTTGGTTGCCAGCGAAGATGGCATGGCTACTTCCTACGGATTGGCAAATGCACAAGAACGCGGTCAAACTTTTGTTGAACCGGGTACTCCAGTTTATGAAGGAATGATTATCGGCTTGTATAGTCGCGAGTCGGATTTGCCGGTGAACATAGCAAAAGAGAAGAAGCTAACCAACATTCGTAGTTCAACTTCGGATATTGGGGTAAGGCTGACTCCTCCGATAATACTCAGTTTAGAGCAATCGCTAGACTTCATTGAGAGTGATGAACTGGTGGAAATAACTCCCAAGAATATCCGATTACGCAAACGTGTGTTAAATCATGGTGAGCGTGTCAAGAAATTGAAAAACAACTAGCAAGAGAACTGAGTCACAAGCGGAAGTATTGGTATTGGTCATCAAGGGCGCGACACTACGCCCTGATGACTTACTACCGCCTAAACTGGATTTCCTGACACCTTCGATTATTTCAGTTTCTATCTATCTCAGTCTAGAACTGTTTTCCCACTTTCTGGGTGGAAGTCCTAATAAAATAGCAGCAAGCGTGTTTCCTGTGGCTTTTTTTATTTATTCTTTGCTACCAGCCTCTTCTTCGAGAGCCATCAGCCGGATTATGTCAGAGCGGCTTACTATACCGCTTAGCTCCCCATTTGCGTTAACCACTGGTACTGGGTTTATATCTTTCTTCATCATCAAGGTGGCTAAGTCTTGCACCGTAGCAGTTTCATCAATAGTCAACACATGAGCGGTCATCAACTCACTAGCGTTAGTTGCCAATACACTGGTTAACTCTTTCTCGAATTCTTTTTTCTTGCCGAAATAAAATACCGAGTCAAACAGGCTAAAGACATGCGGTGTGTCTATAATTGCGGTGCGAATGATTAAATCTTCTTCGGTAACAATACCGAGAATTTTACCATTATCTACTACCGGAACACCGCTGATTTTGTACTTATTTAAGAGACTCGCTATATCGGGAACTTGTGTATCTGGAGTAACAAAAATAACATCTTGGGTCATTATATCCTTAACTAAAATCTGTCTTTGCATTTTCGCCCGCTTTCCCCTAAAACCTATTCAAGGCTCTCGCCTTGTTTTATTGCCTCGATTGAGAGTGGGAGGAGAGGTAATAAATCTCCCGCCAGTACCCCCATAGCCCCTTTATCGCGTTTCGCCAGTTCTCCCGCCATTGCATGAAGGTAAACCCCGCAACAAGCAATTTTAAAAGTGTCAAAATCAGCAAACCGGACAGCCTGCGCCAACAACCCGCCGCAGATACCTGCCAGCACATCTCCGCTTCCTGCAGTAGCCAGCGCAGAATTAGCTGCCGGATTCACTGCAATACGACCATCCGGCGCTGCAATTACAGTATATGCCCCTTTTAATACAACCACCTGACCGAATTTTTGCGCTGCCTTCTGTGCCGATTCTAACCTGTTTGCTTCTATTTCGCCAATTGTACTTCCGGTGAGCCTTGATAATTCCGCCGGGTGAGGTGTAAGGATATTGCCTTTGCTCATACTAGCCCACCATTCCGGCGTGTGTGCCAAATAGTTTAAACCGTCCGCATCAATCACCAAAGGAAGTTTCTTGATGGAATCAATTGCCAGCAATTGCGCTAATAGATTGCTATTCTCTCCAAGACCCGGTCCGATTAGAGCGGCGCGATAGTCCACCAATTTTGCTGCAAAACTACTGAGCGTTGCTTCTGTCAGTTCAAAATAGGTGTTTTCGCTGCTGCGGGCTGCCATAACCGCAATTACGTTGCGTGACGCTGCCAGCGTAACAAGTCCTGCCCCCGCTCGCATCGCCGCAACAACGCTGAGATAAGGCGCTCCTAAAAATTCGTCAGAACCGCTGACCACCATCAAGCGCCCAAACGTACCCTTATGTCCGCTGGAAGGGCGAGATGGCAACCAGCGTTTGATATTGTCTGACAGAACAAAAAGCGGCGCATCCGAGTTTTCAAATTCTTCCACCACTTTGGGAGGCAAACCAATATCGCCGAGCGTAAGCACTCCCGTATATTCAAGGGCTTCATAGCTTATCAACCCCTGTTTTGGCATGCCCAAAGTAACGGTCAAATCAGCTTTCAAAGCAATACCCATTGCTTGCCCGGTATCGCTGTTAATACCGCTCGGAACATCAATCGCTACAACCGAAAGAGGGTATGGGTCAAAACTACGCGCTTCTTTTACCTCGTTTACTTGCCGAATGATGTTGGCGAGTTTTCCGGTAACATCGCGAGTTAAGCCTGCCCCCAATAAACCATCAACAACCAGATGAGCTTGTTCAAGATCGGCGCAAAAATCTGCCCAATCATTTTCATCATTGATAGATTGCCCGGTCTGATTTTCAGCTTCAGTGTAGGTCAATTTGTTGTTAAAGCCATTTTTAGGACGAGGACGATTATAAAAGTAGATTCTAACCTGCAAGTCAGGCAATTCTTGTTTGAGCAAACTTGCGACAACCATAGCATCGCCGCCATTATTGCCCGCACCTGCCAGAATTAGCGCCATAGTATTTTCTTGGTAGTAAGCATCGCCATCACGGTCAATTAACTCTGCTAGGTAAATTGCCTCAGCAACGCTAGAACCGGCATTGAGCATTAACTCCGATTCTGGTACCGCAAGTTGCGTAGCACGAAGCTCAATCTCTTTCATCTGAGCAGATGTTACAAGTTTCATGTCTTCCCCTTTAGTTACCCATAGCAACCACAAAAGCAATGGCATCGCCACGCGAATGAGAGAGGCTTATACTCCACTCTACAAGCCCAAGCTTTTCGGCGCGATTGGCGGCTTCCCCGCTTAAATTAAGGTGGGGCTTGCCCTCCGAATCGTTTACTACCTCAATCTGATGCCAGCTAACCCCATGCCTCCACAACCCGGTGCCTAAAATCTTTGCGGTTGCCTCTTTGGCGGCAAAACGGGCTGCCAGTTGGGGAGCGCGTCCTCGGCAATACTCACGTTCTCTTTCAGTATATATCCTGTTCAGAAAACGCTCACCTAGACGCGCTACCGCTTGCTCAATCCGCGTTATTTCGACCAAATCAACGCCACATTCGAGCATGTCAACCTGCTAAAATGGGCGACCTACACCCCGATACTCGAAACCGAGTTTTTGTATTTCAAGCGGGTCGTAAAGATTACGCCCATCGAAAAGGAAATGCTGCTTCATCAACTTTTTAACCTTTTCAAAATCCACCTGCTTGAACTCATTCCACTCAGTCAAAAGCAATATCGCATCAGCATCTTTGACCACACTATAAGGGTCATTGCAGAACTCAACCGCATGTGGTAGATAGCGTTCTGCCTGTTTCATTGCTACCGGGTCGTAGACATACACCTCTGCACCCTTGCGAACCAACGCATTTATAATATCTAGCGAAGGGGCTTCGCGCATATCGTCCGTATTCGGCTTAAAAGCTAAACCCCAAACCCCAATGCGACGATGCGTAACCGAACCCAATGTTCGCTCAATTTTCTGGACAAACACGCGGCGAGAATCTTGGTTAATATCCATAACTGCCAACAACAATTGAGGATGGCAATTGCTCTTTTCAGCCATATGTGCCAGCGCCTTTACATCTTTCGGGAAACAGCTACCGCCATAGCCAATCCCAGCCTGAAGGAATTGAGGTCCGATACGTTTATCGTATCCCATACCCTCTGCTACTACCTTAACATCGGCGCCTAAAGCATCACAAACTTGTGAGATTTCGTTTATAAAGCTGATACGAGTTGCCAGAATAGCATTTGAAGCGTATTTAATCATCTCCGCGCTACGCAAATCGGTAATAATGATAGGCGCTTTTAAGGGAGCGTATAGCTCCGCCACCTTATCCGCGCTTGACCTTTCCATACTGCCGAGTACAATCCGGTCAGGAGTCATAAAATCGAAAATAGCAGAGCCTTCACGTAAAAATTCAGGGTTGCTGACCACTGCAAAGGTAGCATTCTTTGGGTTTCCGATCTTGTCGAGCGCATCCTGCACAATATTGGATACCCAATCGCCGGTTCCAATCGGAACGGTACTCTTGTTAATTATAATCGAATGACCTTCTAACACCTGCGCTATAGATTGTGCCGCAGTTTCCACATAGTTTAAATCTGCTCCGCCATCTTCGCCTTGAGGAGTGCCAACCGCGATAAAAATAAAATCTGCGCCGGGTACAGCATCTGCATAATTGGTGGTAAACTTCAAACGCCCTGCTTTGACATTATTCTTAACCATCTCTTCCAAACCGGGTTCATAGATGGGCATTTCGCCTCTTTTAAGGCTGAGTATTTTTTCTTCTATAATATCCAGACAGGTAACATTATTTCCCAAATCAGAAAAACAAGTTCCCGTTACTAGACCAACATAGCCTGTTCCAATTACACAAATATTGCTCACTTAATTATCCCTCCTGCTTAGCCTTTACCCACCAGCGAAAGGTCGGTAAAATAAGCTTCATAATCATGACCTGCCGAACCGATAGTGATAGATAAAATCTTTTGTGGTTTGTTGCGCCGCTGCATTAAATCCTCACTTACAAATTCAATCCACTCACCTTGCTTGACTTGCTCTGATACTATATATTTTGCCACACGGGTATTATCTTTCGGGTCAAAGGGGGTAATATAAAATCCGGCAAAATATTCATTATATGGATTACCTTGCATATCCATATAATTAATTCTAACAAATAATGGGAATTCGATTCCTTGCTCACCACCACCGCTCAAGCTTTGAGTTTGAATCTTGAGTTTGAAAGTAAAAACGAGGCTTTGATAACTTGAGACATCGGTGTTAAGCTCCTGTATAACACTACACTCATGGGAGTCTTTAGTACCCTGCCCCCTATAGGTGTGTGTTCGGTAAATAGTCCCATCATCTACTTTTTCACTATCAATAAATAAACTGCAAAATATATTATCTAGGCTACCGCTATCTTTTTGCTGCACTTCCCAGCCATCTAACCCATTGATAAAAGCGCGGTTATTCCGAATAAGCTCATCCTGTAATCCGTTTGTTTCCACCGGAGGTTGTCCGTTAGCCACAAATACACGCCTGCCCGGTTCTAGCAATTGAGTTTTACCGACCGCGCTAATCTGTAAATTACCTGTATTAGTCACTGGTGAAGTTATCATTGTGCGACTAGAGCCATCAGTGGAATGTATCAGGTCAATCGAGTAATTATCTTTACCTTGATTGCCTTCAAATATGAGGGATGCGCCATCAGAACAAGTAATTACTAGAGGCTTTCCGCTGTATTCTTGGGCATCCTTATTACCGGGTTGTACTGATATTTTTCCAACCCCGGTTCTATCATCATCGCTTGAGTTCAGGCTTATTTCTAAAGCAAGCTGTTTTTCACGGCGGACAAAGTTAGTAGTTACGATACGCGACTGACTTAATCTTACTTTACTTGAGGAATATATATCTAGTTTTGTGCCGTCAAATAACTCAAGCGTAACTTGGCTCTGATTATCTGTAAGAATAGTATCACCGGGTTGGATGGTATCGAGGGGATTTGCTACCAATAAACTGCCTTGCCCAGTCCGAGCAATATAAACTGGCCCACGAGTTACAGTTACAGTTGCGCTTCGATTCTGGATAGAGTGGCTCAAGTAATCACTTGCCAAATTAACCGCCAGATTAACCAGCAAACAAAAAACGGCAAAAGCTATAAATATTACCAGCCATGCTATTATTTGTGGCTTGATTTTAGGTTTGCGATTGCCTTTTTCTACATTTGCCGACACTGTTTTTAAACTCATGCTTTTATTAAGCTAATGAAACTCAGTTTTATGCACATTGTTATACTATTTCTGGTAAACCGTGTAGCTGTGTACATTTTATCTTCCAGCCGTGCACCCGTCAATGTGCCTACACTATTCTCTTATTTCACCGTCAGGTAAGCTTTCTTTACCGCGCTTACGCGCCTGCCGTTGTGTTGAAGAAGTAGCCTCGTTGGTGCCTCGCTTCTCAGTATCTGGTTTACTTGCAGAAGAGTCGCTTGAATCAAATTTTGAGCTTAGAAAACCCATCAACTCAATCGGAAGCGGGAAAATAATAGTTGAATTCTTCTCGACCGAGATTTCACTAAGGGTTTGCAAATAACGCAATTGGATGGCTTGCTTTTCCTGTCCCATTATATGGGCAGCTTGCGCCAATTTTTCACTTGCCATCAATTCGCCCTCTGCGCTAATTATTTTCGCCCGTTTCTCACGCTCGGCTTCTGCTTGTCGTGCCATTGCCCGTTGCATAGACTGTGGTAATTCTACATCTTTTACTTCAACACTAGAAACCTTTATGCCCCATGGTTCGGTTTGCGAGTCGATTATCTGTTGCAAAGACTCATTAATTTTATCACGGCGGGAGAGCAAATCATCCAAATCTGACTGCCCGATTACGCTGCGGAGAGTGGTTTGAGAAATTTGCAGAGTCGCTCGGATAAAATCTATGACATTTACCACCGATTTAGTAGGGTCTGCTACCCGGAAATACAATACCGCATTTACTTTAACCGATACGTTATCACGTGTGATAGTTTCCTGAGTAGGGACTTCCATTGTTACTGTGCGTAAATCTACCTTAACATAGCGATCAATTCCGAAAGGTATTATAAAGAACCAACCCGGTCCTTTTACGCCAAGCAAACGTCCTAACCGGAAAATAACGCCCCTCTCGTACTCCTGAACAATTTTTAGGGAACTGAAAAAGATTGAAATAGCGACTATCAAAATTACCAGAAGGATAAGCGGAGTTTCCATTATAACCTTAAGCTCCTATAATTCATTTTAGTAAGCAGAGTACAAAACCACTATTTTACAAATACTTGATTACCAGATTTCGGAAGGGTAATTTAATTGTTTGTAATCTTTTCTTATCTTCAGGGTCAAAACCACCCAACATTTTGAAAACCGCCACAAATGTTATCATTCCTGCCGCTACAACCCCAAATGTTACAAACCAGTTTACCGGAAGCAGTAAGACTATTATTTGTAAAGGGAAAGCAAAAGCAAGGCTGGCTTTTAGCACTTTCATGAAAAAACCTGCCGGGTAACGTAACCCAAACTGGCGTTTCACTATATACATTTGGATTGCTCTTGATATTACTGCCAACCCTCCCATAACCAATACCGCTACGATTGCACCTAATTTAAAGAGCGCAACTAGCACAAGTAACGGACCCGTAAAGTATGGCAATAGCTGAGTAAATATTACAATCCTATATTTTTCATATACCATCAATACAATAGATGGTATCGCCAGCAAGGATTCCCCAAAGGTCATAATTACGGTAATTATCACCGACCAAGTAGCAGGAGTAAGCATATCAGGTGTTAGCACTGCCTCGCCACTCTGACGCAGCATTAATAATTGTAGCAGGTTACGCGCCAATACAATAAACCCTAACGCGCTTGGCACCAGTAAGAAAATCTGTATTCTTGTCAGGGTGGCATAAGCTACCTGAAGGTCTTTATGCCGTTCTTCCGCATAAATTGAAGAGAACAGGGGCATTTGCACCCCATTTAAAGGAGTCATTAGGTTTTTAAGCAACGTTCTTATAAAAGTATAAGCGATACGAACAATTGTAGCAGCTACCGCTTCGCGGAAATATACCAATACCACTACGGCAAAAGAGTAATCCGAAAGTGAGTAGGATACATTCAGGAAGTACATAAGGGTTGAATACTTTATAAAACGCCAGCGCAGCTTAACCTTTTCAGCAAGATTCTGTTCCTCGCTAATGCCTCCTCCGCTTACAACACTTTTCTTACCAATCTCTCGTGCCTCCTGAGAAGCAGTCCACGCTTGCCATGTAGCAATTACCACACTTACAATAGTAGTTAATAGCAACGCGACTATAACCCCAAATACTTCCCATTTGAATACTAGGATGAAGATAAGTGTCAGTGAAGTATTGACAATAGTAACAGTTATGTCAAGTATATTGGTAACTTTTTGTTTGAAAAAGCTATATAGAATCTGAGTAGCTATATCATAAAATGCGCCCAGCACCAGTAGCAACAAGATAAGCGAAAGATAGACTCTGGCATATTGGGTTAAATCCAGCCAGTGTGTCACCGTATCGGCGAATATCCCAAAAAAGAGGCTTAAAACCGCAAGAATTGCCAGTTTTATTATGATTATATTAAAGATAAAGCGGCGCAGGTAAGTTCTGCCAAATTTGACCTCAATTTCGCTCACAAAACGAGGCAACGCCCTTTCAATACCCAAATCGGTCAGGACTCCGAGCAACGCAAGCGAACCGCTAATTGCCGCCAAGTTTATATACGCGCCTCTGCTAAAATCCTTAATAATTACCAAAGAGACAACCAGCCCAAGCAGCGCTTTAGCTGGAAGAAAAATTATATTCCAGAAAAGCGCCCAACCAGCCCTTTTTTGCAATGATGGCGGTTTTTGAGTTTTAGAGGATGCAGTTTTTTGCTCAAACGGTTCTTTAAGGTCTGTTTGCATATTATTCAGGCTGCTTCTATCAAGCTGTGCAAGCAGGCGAGGTTTTGAATATCTTCCAGCCCTTCCGCTCCTTTGGGGGTTTCTAGTACCTTTGGAATTTCGGTTAGACGCGCATCATTCATTATAAAGCGAAAGGGTTCTAGCCCCATTGCCCCCTGCCCGATATGCTCATGACGGTCAACCCGACTGCCCAGACCTTTTTTGCTATCGTTCATATGGAAGGCTTTTAACTTTTCTAAGCCTATATAGCGTTGAAATTGCGCCATTGTGGCTTCATAACCCTCTGGAGTTGTCAGGTCGTAGCCGGAGGCAAAAACGTGGCAAGTATCGAAGCACACCCCAACGCGCTCAGGTCTTTTGAGCTTTTCAAAAATAGCTCCCCAATGCTCGAAACGATAGCCTATTGCCGAACCTTGTCCGGCGGTGGTTTCAAGCAAAACCGTAACCTGTTCAATTCCGGGAATACCGGATTCATCGAATTCATCTATTACCCGATTGAGGGCATCTGCCACACGTTGCAGCGCGAATTCTTCTCCGCTACCGATATGCGAACCAGCATGTGTAACCAGATACGGAATCTCTAGGATTGAACAACGCTGCATCTCATCTTTAAAGGCATTCAGCGATTTTTCCCAGCCTTCTTCCTGTGGGGATGCAAGGTTAATCAGATAGCTATCATGGCTTAAAATCGTCCCAACCTGACTGGTACTGCGAGCTTTTTGCCACAATTCAACCTCCGCCTCATTCAAAGGGCGGGATTGCCATTGTCGTTCATTTCTGGTGAAAATCTGCATGGCGCTGCAACCAACTTTTGCCGCTCTTTCAAAGGCAAGGTGCAGACCGCCCGCCACCGACATATGCGCCCCTATTAGCACGCTGAATCCTTTCAAGTTTTTATATGAACATCCTCATTATAGCATAGCCAATTCTGAACAGTTTGCTTTTAAAATGAGACCGCCACTAGAGTAAGTAAGACAAATACTCCAATGGCGGTTAGGTAAATGCTATGAGTTAATAGTTATTTGAAAAGGTCTGGATAAAGGGCAAGCGCAATCTGTTCCACACCCTCAGCAGCGCGAGGACCGGGGCGGTTGGTAAGGTCGGCGATTACAGTCCGAATATTCTTGTTTTTTACCGCCGTAAGTTTATCCCATCCGGCGCGAGCGGAAACAGCGCTAATTGCAGCAGCATCATCTTTCACGAATCCGCCATCGCCAGAACTAAGAATAATAACCTGTGGGTCGGCAGCAATTATGGCTTCATTTGTCAATTGAGGATATGGGTTAGTCCCGGCTGGCGCAATATTTAGCCCACCCGCTTTTTCAATCATATCGTTCAGGAATGAGCCGGATGCAACCGTATAAAGGTCTCCAAGGTCAAAGAAAACGCTTGCCTTTTTGCTGGCATTTTTGACTTTGGCAGCTACAGTATCAAGGCGATTCTGGAAATTCTTTGCCTCAGCCGCGCCCTTTTCCGGCACTCCGGCAGCTTTACCCACAAGCTTGATATTATCCACCACGCCTAACAAATCCTTTGGAGCAAATACCACCACATTAATGTTTCGTTGCTCAAGAGTCGGCACTACTGTTTTAAGATGAAGGCTAGTAGCAAAAACCAAATCGGGGCTAAGGCTGATAACTTTCTCAAGATTAATATCGGAAAAGCTACCGACCTGCTCCTTTTTAGAGGCTTCGGGCGGGAAGTTGGAAAACTGGTCAACACCAACCACGCTATCACCCAATCCCAACGCATATAGTATTTCGGTGCTGCTAGGCGCAAGTGAAACTATTTTCGTGGCAGCTTTAGCAAGCTTAACGGTACGTCCGGCATCGTCTTTCAACTCCAGCGGAAAGATTGCAGCAGTAGCAGCAGCGGTGGTCACAGAGTTTGTGGTTACAACTTTGGTAGTGGCAGTAACAGGAATCGCGGTATTGTCCCCGCAGGCGGCGAATAACACCGATAGAAGTAACAAAACAGTGCCAAACCAGCGGGGCAAATGGGATTTTTTCAAGTCTCTTCCTCTTTCTAGCTCTTGGCGTATTACACGCCCGGTTCAAACATCCAGAACTCATTGCCCTGAAAAAAGAGGAGATGCTGCCTAGCAACAACACTTGCCGGAATTAAAAAAGCCCTGCAAATGTTGCGCGGGGCTTGAAGAATGATTCTGAGTTTACTTCTATAATAATAAATAGAAATATCACCCGTGCGTCCTCTCTCTCGAAGGCGTTCGCAACGGCACGATTAAGGACAGGCATTCTGGCTTTCGGTATGAACCGATTTACAGTAGCGGGACTGCGCCGGAATTTCACCGGACTTTCCCTGTGTCAATCTTCTGCTTGGCGGATTTGCACCGCGCCCCTTTTACTTAAAAGGCGAGAAGATATTCCCTAATTGTATCTATATGCAATTTTAAATGAGCGTTCAGAAAACTTGACTAATAATATCACCGGGCTTTGGCGCTGTCAAACGGAAATTGCAAGACACCCCACACTGCGCCGCTGACTATTCCCATACATACTAACGCCAATGCCAACGCCCAGAATTCAGGGCTAAACCATAGCAAAAAGCCTTCCCACCCACGCGCCAACACGGTAAGCAATAAACTCTCACCTAATGCGCCCAAAGCAACATAAATTGCTGACATTCGTATTCTGCCAAAACCTTTTGTGCTTCGTAACCTGTGCAAACTTAGAATTGCGACCACCGCGCCCCAATATATAGAGGTAAAGGGTAAAAACCCTACTTCTGGCGGGTAACTGCGCCCCTCTTTAGCAGGAAGGCTTTCAACTAGCGTTTGAGCAAGAACAAGCGCGGGCAAGTAAAGTAAAGCTGCGCCACCCATAGTCAAGCTGAAAATTGAAAATAATTGTTTCCCGTTCATCAATATCAAACCTCTACCGACAGATTTTGCCCTATTTCCAGTGGTATTGCAAATTCCTATTTTATAATGATTGCAAAGCCATTTTCAAGGCGCTATAATACTTATAGCCCTATTGAATACGTGATGCCAGTAATGTTTCAACTTCAACATCAACGATTTAGGGAGTCGATTTTACAGGCTGTATGTCTGCGCTAGTTGGATAAACTTGGGCGCGTTAGGCTGAAAACCAGTAATAGACACCCACCTTGCAAAAGCAGGGGTCGGAAACATGAGGCACACGTTCCAGTAGGGCATTAATTTTCCCCATTTAACTATGATATATTTATTCTACGGCGAAGATACTTTCAGCCTTCAGAAAAAAATTGATACACTCCGCAAAGAAACCTTGCCATTAGAAGCATGGGATTTTAGTTTCTCCCGCTTTGATGCCTCCCACAATAGCTTTAATCTGGATGAGTTGATAAATACTGCCGAATCTTACCCTTTTATGAGCGAAAAACGCTTGGTTGTGGTATCTGATTTACTTGCCAAATTCGGCAAAAGTAGCGAACCAAAAGTGCCAAAACCAACCTCACGGGGCAAAAAAAAATCAGAGCAAGTTGCCAACACTGCGTTAACACCAAAAGAACGGTTCGTCAATTTTTTGGGAAATATGCCCGAAACTACCGTGCTGGTGATAGTCGAAAGGAAAATCGGTAAGACCGATGAGATTTTCAAAGAGATTGAGAAACTGGTAACACCTGTAGAGTGCATGCCGCCTATCGGATTAAATCTGGAAAAATGGATTAACGAACATGCCAAAGCGGACAAAATAAAAATACATCCGGCTGCGGTAACTTTGCTCGCGCAATATATGGGTAACGACCTTTGTCGAATTGACAACGAACTTCAGAAACTGGCAGCTTACGCCGGAGAAAGCCAAACTGTCACCGCCGAAATGATAGAAAAACTGAGCGTGGCTACGACTGATACTCCGGTTTACAAGCTCACCGAAGCGTTAGGAAAGAAGAATCTGAAGGATGCGCTCACCCAGTTGAACCGAATGCGGAGCGAAACTACCTTGCCGCGGGTTGATTTCACAAGATATGTTTTCAGTAGTATTTGTAAGCAAGTATTTGAATTGGTACAAGCCCGTGAAATGGAAACGCAGCGCCGAAGCGCAGCCGAACTTGCTACCCATCTAAAAATGCACCCCTACAGAGCAAAAATTGCCCTCGAATTGAGCCGCAATTTTACCCCTGCACACCTCGATGCCCTCTATAATCGCTTGACCGAGTTGGATTATGCCGATAAAAAGGGTCGCGCCGACCTATCCGCCCAATTAGATTTGCTATTAAGCGAGTTTTGCGCCCGCTAAATCTTCTCGTATTGCATTTATGTAAAATTATCGCGGAACAACTTCTATTATTTTGTTAGCATGTTAAAATAACAGCACGTATTACAAATTTCCTGATTTTTGAGGAAGAGGCGCAGGATGGATTTAAAATCCCTCGAAGGATTCCCCCCTGAAATTCAAATGACCATCAGGCTGGTTATAGCATATCTGCTATCCGCTTTTATAGGTTGGGAACGTGAACAAACCCATGTTCCTGCCGGATTACGTACCCACATCTTGGTGGGTCTTGGTTCAACCGCCTTCATGTTAGTATCAATATACGGTTTCGATAATCTTGGGACTGTGCGTGACCCTGCCCGTGTAGCCGCCCAAATTATCACGGGAATTGGTTTTCTGGGCGCAGGAACTATCTGGCGGAATGAAAGCCGGGATGAAAGCAAGGTAGGAGGATTAACCACCGCTGCCAGCATCTGGGTAACTGCTTCAGTTGGCATGTTGGCGGGCGTGGGAATGTTAGTCATAGCGACTGTCGTTGCTTTTATGGGCTGGTTCACACTACGAGTATTAAGACCAGTCGAACACAAAGGACAAGACGGTAAAAAATCAAATAGCATTCCCACTAAATCAAAGGAAGATAAGGAACTATAATTCTAGTTTAACTCGAAATTGTATTTCGCACTTAGGGCAAAGAGGTGAAAATGAGCGAACTTAAAGGAGATTTTTACTATCTGCCGATGGAGCATGTTATCTTTGGGGCAGGTAGCGCACACCGCTTGTCAGAAGAAGTTATACGGCTTGGCGGAAAGCGTGTATTGGTTGTCACGGGGCAAACACTGGCTACCCAAACCGATGTAATCAAGAAGATTGAAGCATATCTTGGCGAATATCATATTGCTACATTTTCGGAAATTCGGCAGCATACGCCAAAAAGCGATTTGGAACGCGCTCTGGCAATCGCCCGGCACAATGAAATTGATACACTGGTGAGCGTAGGGGGCGGTAGCCCGATAGATGGTACTAAAGCTATTGCGCTTGAGCTTTTTAAAGAACATGGCAAGATGCCCCCGCATGTGGCAATACCGACCACCCTTTCTGCTGCCGAGTTTACGCATATTGTAGGCGTTACGGACGAAGCCCTCAAGATGAAAACGGGTTTCGTTAATCCTAGGGCTGTGCCACATACTGTAATTCTTGACCCTGAGCTAACGCTCTCAACGCCGCTGGTTTTGTGGCTTTCCACCGGAATCAGAGCGCTCGACCATGCGGTTGAGACTCTATATGCGCCCGGCGCACACCCCATCAATGATGCGCTTGCGCTTGAGGCAATCCGCAAACTTTTCGCCTATCTACCGGCATGTAAAGCTAATCCTAAAGATACAACTGCCCGCGGCGAATTACAGATTGCCGCTTGGATGAGCTTCTTTAATTCGATGAGCGCGGCAATGGGTCTGAGCCATAACTTGGGAAGGCGTATCGGGGCGAGCTTTGATGTGCCACACGGTATAACTTCGTGCATAACGCTTGCTCCGGTAATGCACCTTATGGTTGAGAAACATTCCCCCGCGCTGGCAAGAATAGCACGGGTACTTGAACTGGAACGTTCTGGAATTAATGATGAATTTGGTCTGGCAAAAGCAGCCGCAGAAGCAGTGTACAAGCTAGTACAGGATTTGGGATTACCGCAGCATCTGAAGGATGTAGGTTTAACTGAAATGAATCTGGAAGAAATAGCCGCAACTTCTGGTCCATTCCCGCTATTACCGCCGGATCAATTAGAAAAACTGCTCAAGCTTTTGTGGTAAAACCGGGTCTATCTATGGCAAAAAGCGCCGTTAAAAATAATGCTACTCGTATTCTCGAAGCGGCTAATATTCTCTACGAGGTTTTTACCTATTCCGCCGATTTCCATACCGCCGAAGAGGTGGCAGAAATTATCGGGGCTGCGCCCGAAACGGTCTTCAAAACGCTGGTAGTATTACCTGAAAGCGGTAAGGGCAAGCCAGTTCTAGTCTTGATACCTTCTATCCAAGAGCTTAACTTGAAAAAGTTGGGTCTGGCAATCGGCGAGAAAAAAGTACGGATGGCTACTAAAAAAGAAGCGGAAAGCCTTACAGGTCTGCTAATCGGTGGAATCTCGCCACTGGCGTTGATGCAAAAAGGCTGGAAAGTTTACATTGATGAAATTGCCTTGATTATGGAATATATTTATGTCAGTGGTGGACAACGCGGAATAAATATACAAGTGCCACCAGAACCCTTCATTGCTTTGGTCGCAGCAACTCCAATTAGTCTTTAGGATTCGGCTTCAGACACTACCAAACCTCATCTGTCTCCAGAAAGAAAAACAGGCTCGGGACAAATCAATTGCCCGAACCTGCATCATTTAAGCAGATACTTCTTTAACGAGTTGAGTAAGGATTTAGGGGAACAAATTAATTGTCCGAGCCTGTTTCGATTAAAGTCTCGTCCGGTATATCCGGCAAATCCAGCCGCGCCAGATCGTCTTTGGTTACCGGCTTGTTTGCATTGAAAAGACGGTTAGCATGTCGAAGTTTTAGCAAATCGAGCAAGTTTCGGATTGTGCGAGCATTAGAAAAATGTTCGTGTTCCATCTGAGATGCAACCAACTTCTGATAAGGCTCAATTGACGCAGTATCAAGGTAATACATTTGCTGCTTGAGCATTAAATCAGAGATTTGCATCAATTCGTCAAGGTTGTAATCAGGAAAATCAATATGATGAGCTATACGGGAGCGTACCCCCGGATTTGAAGAGAAAAACTCATCCATGCGGTCTTTGTAACCAGCCATAATAACTACCAAATCATCACGCTGGTTTTCCATCACCTGCAATAAAACTTCGATGGCTTCCTGACCGTAATCTCTTTCGTTTTCCCGGCGATAAAGATAATAAGCCTCATCAATAAATAATACACCACCCATTGCTTTTTTCAGAACTTCTTTAGTTTTGGGCGCTGTATGTCCAACGTATTGACCTACCAAATCATCGCGAGTAACTACCACTACATGATTTCGCCTGATATAACCCAACTCATAAAGAATACTTGCCATTTTCATAGCAACAGTGGTTTTCCCGGTGCCGGGTCTGCCTGTAAAGCACATATGAAGCACCGGGCGTTCTGCATTTAAACCAACCTGTTCGCGCATCCGGTCTATTAACAGGAATGCAGCAATCTCACGTATTCTGGTTTTTACAGCTTGTAGCCCTATCATCCCCTTATCAAAATCTTCCAATATCCGATGAATCTGACGGTCACGGTTGGATTGTGGAAGATCTATCATAACTTGTGCCGGTGGCTGGTTGGTTTCGTCGTTTTGCAGAAGCGTTGAATCCACTATTTACTACCCCTTGTTTGGTATATAAACAACAAAACTAATCGCTTGAGCCTGTGTCACCGGGTCAAAGCCATTAATCTTGATATAGCTATTTTCGTTGGCTTTCTGGCAAGCCTTAAGCTCATAAACTACCGCTGCCGCATCCCGTACCTCGAACATCGGTAAACCCCACATGCTCCAATAGCTGTTATATGTATTGACAGTATCGCAATACTCGATAGCAGGAGCATAGCCCTTATCAATCATATTCTGGATCTGACTTCTTAATAACGCCTCGTTCATAGGAGGTAGGTAAGAGAAAGTTTCAAGCTTCATAAGCTCACAGTATCCTTTCAAAATTATGTTATTGCCGTAAATAGAATTTATCATAATTATTGTATAAATACAAAGAGTAGATTATAATAATTCCCATAAACTAATATCTATAGTATCAGGAATTATGATGGAAAGAGTAAATTACCCTACCCTGCACCAATTATTTATATTTATAACTGTTGTAGAGCAGCGCAGCTTTTCCAAAGCAGCAGATGTATTATACCTTAGTCAGCCAAGTGTATCTATGCAGGTGCAAAAACTTGAGGATACTTTAAGGGGGGTATCCCTCTTTGAGCAGACCGGGCGAAAGTTCAGCCTGACAGAAGCCGGCGAAGAGCTATATCGCTATGCCCGCCGGATACTTAATCAGATGGACGAAGCAATGCTGGTGATTGAAGAGTTGCAGGGGATGGATCGGGGCAGGCTAAGAATCGCGGCGGATACAACCGCAGGTGTTTATGTAGTACCTGCCATTCTAGGCGAATTTAAACGCCGTTATCCCCAAATTAAAATTAGCTTGCAAGTGGTTAACCGTGCATCGGTGCAAGAGCAACTATTCTCGCACCAAGCTGATTTAGCAGTTATGGGTCATACTTTAGAAACCCCCGAACTGACTGCCCTACCTTTACGCTCGAATAAGTTAGTAGTCATTGCCGATCCATCTCATCGCTTAGCAGGTCGCAAAGCTATTCCTGTGGAAGAACTCGGCAAGGAAACATTTATCGTTCGAGAATCCGGCTCAGGTACCCGCGCTTCCACTGAAAAAATTTTTGCTCAACACGGGGTAGAAATACAAATAGTAATGGAGCTAAGTAATAACGGCGCGATAAAACAGGCAGTAGCCGCCGGAATAGGGGTCGCGGTTATTTCTTTAGCAACTCTTGAGCTAGAATTGGCAAGCAGCAAACTAATTACCCTTGATGTGCAAGGTTTTCCGGTAGAAAGACAATGGTATTTGGCACATCTTGAACGAAAACGATTATCCCCACCGTCACGAGCTTTTCTGGATTTGGCTTTATCTATGAGAGGATAAAGATGGAATTCAATCTTCATCATCTACGCATGTTCCTGATTGTAGCAAAATACGAAAATTATTCACGCGCTGCTGCCGAGTTATTTATCTCGCAACCTGCGCTATCCGCTCAAATTGCCAGCTTGGAGAAAAATCTTGGCTTCAGTCTTTTTACCCGCTATGGGCGTGGGGTTATTCTAACTCCAGAAGGACAGGTCTTGTACGAGCAGGTGCGTGTATTCCTCGAAAAATACGACACTATCAACCAAGTAGTCACAGATATTAAAGCTATGAAAGTTGGCTCGGTACATTTAGCTGCCACCACCACCGCCGGAATTTATATTGTACCCGCACTATTAGGCGAATACCATCGCCGCTACCCAAATATAGAACTCTTTCTAGAAATCAATAACCGGCATCAGGTAGAGCGACAGCTATTGAACAATCAAGCTGATTTAGCAGTAATGGGGATTGTAGAGCATCCAGACGAGCTTTGTATAGAACCATTTTTGCCAAATGAATTAGTAGTAGTAGCCTCTCCAGCCTATCATTTGCTTAAAGAGCAACGTCAATACAAGCTGAATGAGCTTACTAAAGAGCCGCTTTTGATAAGGGAAAGTGGGTCTGGTACGCGCCTTGATGTGGAAAATGTACTTAAGGAATTGGGTGTAGAATTCAAGACCCTAGTAGAATTGGGTAGTATTGAAGCTATAAAGCGTGGTGTTGCTGTAGAAATGGGTATTACTGTGCTTCCCAAGCAAGCTATCGAAATTGAGGTAGCGGCGGGTACTCTTAAAGCTTTGCAAGTTGAGGGCTTCCCAATAAGACGGCGCTGGTCTATTGCGTACCGGGAAGGGCGCAAGCTTTCTCTGGCGGCAACTGTACTTAAAGATTACCTGCTAGATTGGGGTAGAATTTTCAATTCTACTTTAAATTAGGTTGGTAATTTTTTAGAAATTGCCTGAACTCGCGGGTAGCCGGAGAAACCAATTTTCCCGGCGGCGACACAACGTGCCAGCGGCGAATAATGGGCAAACCTTCTAGGTCGAGATTTGTCATCAGACCAAGTTTGAGTTCCTGTTCAAGCACATTCCGAGACATTAACGCAATTCCGAGATCGGCAATCACAGCTTGCTTAATTGCCTCATTATGGCTTAGCACCATAGCAATTTTAGGTTTAATACCTGAAGCCTCAAGTAATTCTATCAGAGCCGTTCTAGTTCCAGAACCGCTCTCCCGCACCAGAAAACGCTCCTCAGAAATTGCGCTGAGCGGTAATTTAAGCTGATATGCCAAACGATGCCGCACCGAAGCCACCATAAGGAGTTCGTTCGGTAAAAAGATTTCCACTTCCAAACCTCTTAGGTCAGGGGGTCGTCCCATAACCGCCAAATCTACCTTGCCTTCCTCAAGTCTTTCAATGACCTTTGCCCGGTTTACTACTTCGAGAATAATCTGAATACTAGAATGTAAGCGTTGAAACTTGCTGATAACATCGGGTATCGCGCTTGTTCCAACAGTTGTATCTGCACAAACCCGTACAGTTCCGGCGCTTTGACCGCGTAGCTGTTCTACAACCCGCCCTAAATCATCCGATACACCCAAAACTTGTTGCACCGACTGGTATAAAACCTTTCCGGCATCAGTAAGACGCAACCCGCCATGTATCCGCTCGATTAAATCAAGACCGAAGGTTTTTTCGAGTGTGCTAACCTGCTCAGAAACGGTAGGCTGCTGTAAACCTAATTGTTGCGCCGCTTTGGTATAGCTACCACAATTAGAGACAGTGTAGAAAACTTTTAACTGGTGTAAAGTATAACTCATATAGATTTACCTATGAATGTAATAATGTATATGTATTGGACATTATGCTTAAGAATTGTTATCCTATTAACAATCCTAAATCACTGCTGAAAACAGCATATCTTTCACCACACAAACTGTCAAATCATATATGTATTTGTCAATTTCATTTACCAGTATATATATATTATAGTTCGCAGGACAAGGAGAATAGTTGATGAGTATAAGCGCAACCTACATCGGGAAAATTCGCGGGATGCAGCAAATGGCTAATGAAAAAGGCATCATTACCGTAACTGCAATTGACCATCGCGGCTCGTTGAAAAAATCACTTCAGGCTGCTATGCCGAATATCAAAGTAGGTTACACTGAAGTAGTGACCGAAAAGCTTCGAATGACCCGTGTTTTTGCCCCTCATTCCAGCGCCATTCTCGTTGACCCTGTGTATGGAGCCAGTCAGATAGTTGCATCTGGGGCGCTTCCCGGAAACACCGGGTTGCTTGTATCATTGGAAGAATCGGGCTATGATGGCACTGACGAGGCACGTATCACCCCAATTACCGAAGGTTGGAGCATACCAAAAATCAAGAGCATGGGTGCGGCAGCAGTAAAGCTATTGCTTTATTATCACCCAAATTCCGCAGTAGCCGCCCAACAAGAAGAACTGGTGGTTAGAGTAGCCGAAGAATGTCGCCAACACGACATCGCGCTCTTGCTTGAGCCAATGTCTTATCCAATAATTAAAGGGCAGAAAAAGGAATCGGCTGAATTTGCCGCTGACAAACCGCAAGTTGTACTCGAATCAGCCCGCCGCTTGTCCGGTTTGGGTATTGATTTGTTGAAAGCCGAGTTTCCGTCTGACCCACATTTTGAAAAAGATGAAAACAAGATGCGGGCGTATTGCCGCGAATTGACTGCAATATCCCCGGTTCCTTGGGTAATTCTGAGCGCGGCTGAAAACTTCGACACCTTCCAAGGTCTGGTCGAAATTGCTTGTGAAGAGGGAGCGAGCGGATTTTTGGTAGGACGCGCCATCTGGCAGGAAGGTATGACTCTTGGAACGGCTGAAGAACGACAGAACTTCCTAGAAACTACCGCCATAAGCCGGTTAGGAATTTTAAGTTCTATTGCTAATTACCGCGCCACCCCTTGGAATGCACGCTACACCAACCTGTCTATTGAGGAAGGCTGGCATAAAACATATAGTGCAGAAGCAGTTGCAATATGACATACGCTTACGAGGCAACCACTCGAATTAACCACCTAGGTTTGGAGTTGGTAAAGGTTACCGAAATGGCTGCACTTGAAGCGTCTAGGTGGTTTGGAAAAGGAAACGCAGAAGCGGCTTATCAGGCGGCAACCGAAGAAATGCTTCGTTCCCTCGAAAAGCTGGCGATAGAAAATATGGTGGTGCTAACCCCCGAAAATAACAGCTATTTGAATAATACTCGGAAAATTGGAGTAGCAAGTAGCGCCGAAAAAGAGCTAATTATACAGCCACTCGAAAATGTGGAAGCTCTAGCAAAAGGTATGCCCAATGCAATCTCAGTAGCAGCGTTGGCAGGAAAAAACAGCTTTTTCTCTACTAATCCTGTACAACACATAGAACGGATAGCAGTGGGCGCTACTGCCAAAGGCGCAATTAATCTTAATGCTCCTTTGGCAACAAATCTCAATAAGGTTGCGGAGAAACTTGGTAAGGATATTTCAGCATTAAACGTAGCCATCCTTAACAAACATTTCAATCAGACTACGATTGAAACCGTAAGAACTCAGGGTGCCAGAGTAATCCTTTTTGACGAAGGCGAAATCAAGTTCGGCTTACTAGCCGGATTACGTGGTCATGGTGTTGATATGCTGGCAGGAATTGCCAGTTCTACCGGAACTCTCATCAGCGCCTGCGCTCTCAAAGCGATGGGCGGAGAAATGCTGGGGCGGCTGGCTCCTCAAAATCCGATAGAATACACTCGCGCACTTGATGCCAACATTGATCTCGAAAGCATTCTGGATATAGATACTCTGGTAAAAGGTCAGGAATTATATTTTGCTGCTACAGGTATAACCGACAGTGTGCTACTTGCAGGAGTAAAATATAGAGGTAGTGGCGCATTCACTCATTCGTTAATGCTTAATTCCGGCGCTGATGTGAATTTGAAGCACATCAAAACCGAGCATAGCTGGAACAAATTATGGCAATTAGTTTCAGGCAATAAAATAAGAGAGATAGAAGACCCATTCGGGTTTATAATTGGATAAGGAAAGGGGTAGAAAGAATGGAATTGGATGTTTCAGCGAAAAGACCGGTAATGTTAGGGGTCGTAGGGGATAGCGCAACAGGCAAAACTACTCTTACTCAGGGCATTGAGCAACTGTTAGGACCAGAGCGAGTAACGGTTATCTGCGTGGATGACTACCACAAATACAATCGCCAGCAGCGCAAGGTTGTGGATTTAACTCCATTACACCCCGAGTGCAATTATATGGATATTATGGAGCAGCATTTGAAACTGCTCAAAGAAGGCAAGCCAATCCTTAAGCCGGTTTATAACCACAGTCGGGGCGATTTTGACCCACCTGTGTATATACAACCCGCTGAATACGTCATTATTGACGGTTTGCTGGCTTATCACACCAAAGAAATGCGCGAAGTGTTTGATATTCGCCTATTCTTAGACCCCTCTGAAGATTTGAGACGGCGATGGAAAATAACCCGTGATACTACCAAACGCGGTTATACCGAAGAGGCAGTGCTGGCAGATTTAGATAAACGTGAGCCAGATTCACAAGCGTTTATTCGCCCACAAAGAGCTTTTGCCGATACCATAGTGCGCTTTTACTCTGACCCGAATAACGAGGGTGGCTCGGATTCCTTCCTAAATGTGAAGCTAACTATGACGGGTAATTTGCAGCATCCCGACTTTAGCAAGGTTGTAACTCGCCCTGATGGTTCGGGTGGTGTGCGCCTGTCTATGGGACGTGAAAGCGGAAAAGTTGCCGAATTTGTTGATATTTTTGGCTATATCACAGAAGAAAAAGCTCTGAAACTAGAGCGCTATATCATTGAGGAACTCCATCTGACCGGACATAACTTGGAAGAGGAGTTAGGTCAATATACCGCTGGTCTTGTTACCAGACGCAGCCACCCGCTCGCCTTGACTCAGTTGTTCCTAGTTTATCACTTATTGCGAGCACGCAAACCGGCAACCAAGCCTTCAACTGGTACTATAGCAGCCGAAGGTTTCGCCAGATGAACGTATCCGAACAGATAGGCAAGGTAACAGAAAACAGCGCTTTTGAAAATCTGTGTGTAAACGCAATCAGGGCGCTGGCTATTGATGGAGTACAAAAGGCAAATTCCGGTCATCCCGGTGCGCCTTTAGGTATGGCGCCAATGGCATATGTGCTTTGGACCAGACACATGCGCTTCAATCCTACAGACCCTCAATGGGCTAATCGGGATAGGTTTGTACTATCGGCTGGGCATGCTTCTATGTTATTATATAGCTTGCTATACCTGAACGGCTTCGATTTACCGTTGGAACAGCTAAAAACCTTCCGGCAATGGGGAAGCCTTACTCCCGGTCACCCGGAGTATGGGCTTACTGCCGGGGTTGAAACCACCACCGGGCCGCTTGGTCAGGGTTTAGCAACTGCCGTTGGTATGGCTATGGCAGAACGGTGGAAAGCCGCCCGTTTCAACCGGGATGGAAATACACTGGTAAATCACTACACTTATGTGATTTGCTCCGATGGCGACCTGATGGAAGGCATCTCACACGAAGCCGGCGCGCTTGCAGGGCATCTGAAATTGGGCAAGTTGATTTGCTTATGGGATGATAACCATATTACAATTGAAGGGGATATTGAAGTTGCCAGCAGTGAGGATGTGCTGGCACGCTTCGAGAGCTACGGTTGGCATGTGAGTCGTGTTTCAGATGGTAACAACCTAGAGGCAATTGATCGTGCTGTTACTGAAGCACAATCAATTGAAAATCGCCCTTCGTTAATCGCTGTACGAACCGAAATCGGATACGGTAGCCCGAACAAACATGGTAGCCACGAATCGCATGGCGCACCGCTTGGCGAGGAAGAAGTTAAACTAACCAAACAAGCGTTAGGCTATCCTTCTACTGAGCCATTCTTTGTACCTGATGAAGCTCTGGCGTTTTTCAGGCAAGCAATCGGGAAAGGCGCACAATTGCAATCCGAATGGCTGGCAAAGCTGGATAAATATTCGCAAGAATATCCTACGCTTGCCGCCGAATGGAACGCGCTATTATCAGGCGCTCTACCGGATGGTTGGGATGAGAATTTGCCTGAGTTTGCTGTCGGAACCGAAGTTGCTACCCGCGTAGCATCCGGCAAAGCTTTGAACGCCTTAGCGCCGAAACTGCCCAGTTTGCTGGGTGGCTCAGCCGACCTTGCTCCTTCCAATAACACGGAAATAAAAGGTTTTGGTGATTTTAGCGCTAGCGATTACAGCGGGCGAAATTTACACTTTGGTATTCGTGAGCATGCGATGGGTGCAGCATTGAATGGAATGTCTTTACATGGAGGATTACGTCCTTATGGCGCAACCTTCCTGATATTCTCAGACTATGTTCGCCCAGCGATAAGGCTTTCCGCCCTGATGCACCAGCCCGTAGTATATATTTTCACTCACGATAGCATCGGGTTGGGTGAAGATGGACCTACCCACCAACCGATTGAACAGATAGCCGCGTTACGGGCAATACCCAATCTGGTGGTTTTGCGTCCGGCAGATGCAAACGAAACAATCGAAGCATGGCGCATTGCCTTGAAACGAAAGAACGGACCATCTACAATAATACTCAGTCGCCAGAACCTTCCGGTAGCAGCAAAAGCAACCGGACCGGGAACGGCAGAACAGGGCGCATATGTAGTGGCGGATGCCAGCAGCGGTAATCCCGAACTAATCCTGCTAGGAAGCGGTTCGGAAGTCTCATTGTGTCTTGAGGCACGACTCTTGTTGGAAGCACAGGGTATTAGGACGCGAGTGGTATCAATGCTCAGTATGGAATTGTTTTTGGCACAAAGCAAAGAATATCGCGAAACTATTTTGCCTTCTGCGGTTAGAGCGCGTCTAGCAGTTGAAACAGCTATCGCGCAAGGTTGGGAACGCTTCACCGGGATTGATGGGGAAGTTATCAGCCTAGAACATTTTGGGGCTTCCGCTCCATACAAAGTGCTGCTGCGTGAGTTCGGTTTCACTTCGAACAATGTTGTAGCAAAAGCTCTCGAATTGGTAAAAAAATAAGTAGCATTTTATTTTCGGAGTAATAAGAATGCGAATAGGAATTAACGGCTTTGGACGGATCGGCAGACTAATCATACGATCCGCTATCTCTCGCGGTATAGACCTTGATATAGTAGCAATTAATGATCGAGGCGAAGCAGATATTAATGCTCACATGCTTCAATATGACTCGACTTACGGGCCATTCACCGGAAGTGTGGAAGTATTAAATAACAAAATTGTTGTCAACGGACATCCAATCGAAATTAGCTCTCATACCAACCCTCTCGAAATCCCTTGGAAGGATTATGGAGTTGACCTCGTAATCGAGTCAACTGGCGTTTTTACCAACGCCGATAAAGCTGCCGCTCACATCCAAGCAGGGGCTGAAAGAGTCTTGATAACTGCACCCAGCAATGGAGCAGATATTACGATTGTAATGGGCGTTAACGAAACCGATTACCACCCGGATAGTCACGAAATCGTTTCGGCGGCATCCTGCACCACCAACGCACTCGCGCCTGTAGCTAATGTCTTGCATCGCGAATTCGGTATCAGAAGCGGAATGATGTCCACCATCCATTCCTATACCAACGACCAGCGTATCCTTGACCGTAGCCACAAAGACCCGCGACGTGCCAGAGCAGGGGCAGCTAACATCATCCCTACTTCTACCGGCGCTACCAAAGCGTTAGGCACAGTAATACCGGCTCTAGCAGGGCGTTTGAACGGTATGTCGTATCGCGTCCCAACCCTGACGGTTTCGTTGGTGGATTTAGCAGTCAATCTGGAACGCAAAACTAATGTTAAAGAGATTAACAAAGTGCTGCAGGAAGCTGCTGAAGGCGAGTTAAAGGGTATTATGGGCTTTACCAACCTTGCGCTTGTTTCCAGCGATTTTAGAGGCGATAGCCATTCTGGAGTGGTGGACGGAGCCAGCACCGCAATTATGGAGAGTGAAAATCTCGCCAGAATAGTGGTTTGGTACGACAACGAATGGGGCTATGCCAGCCGTATCGTAGATTTGGCTGCCTATATCCAAGCACATGAAGGAGATGCCGAAGCACCGCATCGTACCTATTCAGTCGAAAAAGAAGGGCTGGATAGAGCGTTGGTAATGGGTGGGTTCGCGCCCGAAAGCCCGCCGCTATAATATCGCCACGAAGTATTAAAAGGCATCAAACAGTTATATTCTGAGGTGAAGCTGGAAATTATTGTGCTGGCTCACCTCAGAATAATTCACAGATTAGCTTCCGCGAGATAAAAGATTCAGTCTGAACCTCATTCGGTTTATCTAAAATATAAAATAGCCCGGCAACAGCTATGACGCTGGCTTTACCTGATTAATTCGAGAGGTGCTTACTATGCCCAATAGTTTCAAGTTAGCTCCTTCAATTCTTTCTGCCGATTTCGCCCGACTTGGCAGTCAGGTTGCGGAAGTAATACAAGCAGGCGCAGATTATATTCACATTGATGTTATGGATGGACATTTCGTCCCTAATATTACAATTGGACCGCTGATTGTAGAGGCAATAAGAGGTGTCACCGCCGCAACCTTCGACACCCATTTGATGATAGAAAAGCCAGAACGCTACATCGAAAGCTTTGCAAAAGCCGGTTCCAATATCATTACTGTGCATGCGGAAACTTGCCCCCATCTGCATCGCACCGTCCAGCAAATACATGCAAGCGGAGCCAAAGCAGGTGTTTCGCTCAATCCTTCCACTCCTCTTTCGGTACTGGAAGAAATTTTACCCTACATTGATTTGGTTTTAATCATGAGCGTTAACCCGGGTTTTGGCGGTCAAGCGTTTATAAAAACCTCTGTTGATAAAATCAGGCGCTGTTGGGAGTTAATCCAAAGAGTAAAGCCCGGCGTAGAGCTTGAAGTTGATGGTGGCATTAACGCCTCTAATATTCGTGAGGTAGTAGAAGCAGGCGCTAATGTGATTGTGGCAGGTTCGGCTGTTTTTAACAAGCAGCGTGGAGTTAATGAAACGGTTGCCGAATTACGGGCAGCCTGCAATGCAGCACTACTAGCTTGATATTTCTTTATATAGAGAATAATCTATAGAAAATATCAATTTCTAGGTCTAGTAACTATAAGTAGTTTATGTTATAGTTTTCCTATACAAATAAAGTGCTGCGACGATAATTTTTGGAAATTTATACCGGCTGGCAAACATATGCCCGCTGACACATTATTGAAGGAGTAATAACAGGATGGCTGTGCAAGATGGAAAAAGTACTCAGAACCAGTTGTTCAGCGCGGGCGTGCGCGAGTATCGCACTATGGGCTACCTCAATCTTAGCTATGTTCCAAAAGATAGCGATGTGCTTGCCGCCTTCCGCGTAACTCCGCAGCCCGGTGTGCCGATTGAAGAAGCTGCTGCTGCTGTTGCGGGCGAAAGCTCAACCGCTACTTGGACGGTAGTTTGGACTGACAGACTGACCAACCTTGAGCGGTATCAGGCAAAATGCTACAATATTGAGCCTGTACCGGGAAATGATAACCAATTCATTGCTTACATTGCTTATGACTTGGCTCTTTTCGAAGAAGGTTCGATTGCCAACCTGTCATCTTCTATTGTCGGCAACGTTTTCGGTTTCAAACCCCTGCAAGCCCTACGCCTAGAAGACATGCGTATCCCAACCCAATACATTAAGACTTTCCAGGGTTCTCCGCATGGTATTCAGGTAGAACGCGATAAGCTAAACAAATATGGTCGTCCTTTACTGGGCGCAACCGTAAAACCTAAGCTTGGTCTTTCCGGCAGAAACTACGGGCGTGTAGTTTATGAAGGTTTACGCGGCGGTTTGGACTTCACCAAAGACGATGAGAACATCGGTAGCCAGCCTTTTATGCGCTGGAGAGAGCGTTTCCTGTTTTGCCAGGAAGCCACTGCTAAAGCGGAAGCGGAAACCGGAGAGCAGAAAGGTCACTATATGAACGTGACCGCTGGTACTATCGAGGAAATGTACAAAAGAGCCGAATTTGCCAAAGAAATCGGCGCTAAAGTAATTATGTCAGACTTCCTGACAATGGGCTGGTCGGCTCACACCTCGTTGTCAATTTGGGCGCGTGAAAACGGAATGCTGCTGCACTGCCACCGCGCAATGCACGCCGTAATGGATCGCCAGAAGAATCACGGCATCAGCTTCAAGGTGCTGGCTAAATGGCTCCGCTTGGCTGGTGGCGATCACCTCCACACCGGTACCGTTTTTGGTAAATTGGAAGGCGACCGAACTCTAGTATCAGGCGTATCTGACCTTTTGCGCGAAAACCATATAGAGCAAGACCCTACTCGCGGTCTCTACTTCACCCAAGATTGGGCAGATATTGCGACCGTAATGCCGGTAGCCTCTGGTGGTATCCACGTAGGTCACGTTGCTCGCCTATTGGATTTGTATGGAGATGATGTTATCATGCAGTTCGGTGGTGGCACTTTCGGACATCCTCTAGGTATTGCGGCGGGCGCTACTGCTAACCGCGTTGCTTTGGAAGCGATGGTACAGGCTCGCAACTCAGGTCGGGATTACTTGGCAGACGACAAAGACATCCTTGAAGAAGCAGCTCGAAATTCACCCGAATTGGCGGCAGCTATGGATGTTTGGAAAGATATAGAGTTTAATTACACCTCAACTGATACTCCAGATGCGGTGGTAACTCCAACTAACCAGTAATTTTAACGGGAAAGGTAAATATGCCAGACGCAGCTTTGATTAAACAGTTGCAGAATTACAGGGAGGAAATAATTTCCAAACAGGTAGAGGTGCTGCTTAATCAACGGCAAAAGATAGAGAGTGAAACGGTACTTTCAGAAAGAGCCGAAATAACTTTATCGGGAGTGCTGGCATATATCCAGAATCGAGACAGAAAAGAAGTGGCGCGGTTGATAGATTCAATCCGATGCCACTTCTCCACTTATAACTCCGACCTTGCTAATTCCAGCTTTGAATTTACTGCACAAGTTTTAATCGAACTCACCAGCTTGAGCGAAATTCTTAAGCAAATTATGACGAGAGAGCTAAGCGCCAAACATCGCATGGTTAAGAAATTAGAAGTCAGGATGGAGAGTGTAATACTACTGGTGCAACTGATTTCTAATAGTTCTATTTTCTTCCAGCCTAAATACTCCTAAAATTCTTCTTGGATAATTAAATTTAGACCTCCGGGGCAATTGCAAGGTCGAGAAAATGAAAAAGACAAACCCATTTAATCTCGTAATTTGAAGCAGAAATTTCCCTTTGGAAATGCTGCTTTGGCTACCTTAACTGTTTCTTGCACACTCTATTCTTTCTTTTTCACTCCAGCTATTTTAGCAAAGAATGCCCTCTTTAGTTCCCCAAAGGTATCAGCCCTGTGATAATGGGTGTAAAAGTTGTACAAAGCGGGTAGGCTCTGGTAAGATGTAAACTCCACAGATACAGTAGTAGTACCGGAAACAGAAAAGGGTGGCGAAAAGATGAAGCTGATGCTTAAAGGCGTAATGCGTAGTGCAGTGCTAAACACCATGAAAATTGCAGCACGCCCAACTCTTCTTTACCGCTCAACTCATCCCGATTTGACAAAACCTCCCCGTAAATTGCTGGTGATACGCCCAGACCATCTTGGGGATGTCCTGCTTACCACCCCTGCCCTGCGCCTTTTGCGGCAAACGCTACCGGATACCGAAATAACAGCGTTGGTGGGACCTTGGGGTGCGCCTTCGCTGGTGGGCAATCCAGATATTGACAAACTGGTTCGACTCTCTTTTCCGGGCTTCAGCCGTCAACCAACTGCCAACCCTTTAGCCCCTTATTTACTTGCGCTCCAGCAATCACGTATTTTGCGTCGGGAAGGTTATGATGCCGTTCTGAATATGCGCTATGATTTCTGGTGGGGCGCATTACTGGCGTATCTCTCAGATATTCCAGCACGCTTTGGCTTCGATTGGGACGAATCACGCGCTTTCCTGAATTGCCGCCTCTCTTTGCGCCGCGCAGAATTGCCTAAATTGCTCTCTCCATTTGGACAACCACCGCAACATTTCTCTGCCCTTAGTCTTTCGCTGGCTCAATTTATGCTCAACACTTGCGGAGTAAAAACACCTTCAGAAGGTTTCGATGCAAGCCTCAAATTTTGCCCTTCTCCTGAAGAAAAGCGTTATGTAAACTTGATACTCTCTGAAATGGGACTTGAGCGTAATGACAAACTGGTAGCTATCCACCCAGGCACTGGGGCAAATCTCAAGTTGTGGACGGTGGAAGGATTTGCAGGGGTAGCAGACGCAATCAGCCACAAATACAACGCAAAGGTTGTGTTGGTAGGTGGGGAAAAAGAGGCTATATTGGTAAAAAATATTCTGCGCCACTGTCAGAACACACCCATTCGCTTGGATTCAGGCGATAATTGGGGTAAGCTCGCTGCTTTATTTGAGCGCAGCCAACTTGTAATTGGGCTGGATAGCGGCCCAATGCATTTGGCGGTAGCAATGGGAGCGCCAACTCTCCACCTGTTCGGTCCCACCGATCCTCAGATATTCGGACCATGGGGCGATCCGCAAAAACACCGGCTGGTGCGTACCGAAATAGACCTTCCCTGCTGTCCATGCGGTGTGCTTGACCCGAACCGCATCTGTTGGAAGGGCGGTTACTGCATGCGTACCATCAAAGTTACACAGGTGCTAGGCGAAGTAGCTAGATTTTTATAGAATTGCTCCTTCCCGTTTGAAAAAGAGCAATTCTATTTGTTAATGTGTAATTTTGTCCTGTGCGCCCGCAATAACGGCGGCACGTACTCGTTCGGGGACAGCAGGAATTTCGTTTATCCGCACTCCGGTTGCAGCATAAATGGCATTACAGATGGTCGCGCCACCCGGTACTATAGGCGGTTCACCCACGCCCTTTGCCCCAAAGGGACCATCCGGCGAAGGAATCTCCACTAATTGCACCTCGATATTGGGTACTTGCGGCGCACTTTGAAGCGCGTAATCCATCAAGCTACCGTTTATCAAAGTTCCTTCTTCATCATAGACCATTTGCTCATAAAGCGCCCAGCCTAATCCCTGAGTTACGCCACCATGAATCTGCCCGTGTACTTCCGCCGGATTAATCGCTTTACCTACATCCTGCACCGCCACATACTCTAGTACCTCAACCTCGCCCGTATCACTATCAACCCGAACTTTTGCCAAATGTGCGGTGAAACCGGGCGCATTACGTACAATCGCGCTGTTGCCTCGCCCGAAAACAGGCTCAAAGCGCCCACCAAAACTCATACTTTTAGCGGCTATTTCTTTTAGAGTCACCGATTTGCTGCTGACGCCTTTTACCAACACCTTGCCATCTTGCAATTCGAGGTCTTGCGGGTTTGCTTCCAGTAGTGAAGAAGCGATATTGAGAACCTGCTCTTTGGCATCTTGCGCTGCTTTCAGCACTGCCGCACCTACCGTGTAGAGGGTTTTGCTGCCGCCGCTCGCTCCGGCGTAAGGTGCGCTGCTGGTATCGGCGTTTTCCACCGTCACTTGCGCTATCTGCAAACCTAGCGTCTCAGCCACAATCAGCCCCAAACTGGTTGTAACCCCACTAATATCCGATACGCCGGTAGTAACAGTAATATTGCCATCATGGTCAAGGCGGCAGGTACTACTTGCAGGCTCAAGCCCACCGGGCCAACCGCCAATCGCAACTCCGATACCCTCACCGGGCGCAACTTTATCACGGTTTAGCCAGAGCGGGTGTTTGGCTAGTTGTTCGATACATTCTTTCAGCCCGATTCGGGGCATAGCTTTGCCGTTCACCATAATATCGCCTTCTACAATGCAGTTCTGAAGCCGAAATTCAAGCAAGTCACGATTCATGGCGCGAGCCAACGCATCTATCGCGGATTCCAGCGCGAAGGTAGTTTGAGGCGAACCGGGGGCGCGATATGCTCCCACTCCCGTTTTATGGGTAAGCACTTCAAAGCATTCAATATCAAAACTAGCTACCCGATAATAACCCGCCAGTACAATCCCTGCTATACCAAGAGCAGTACCGGGGTAAGCCCCTGTTTCAAAATATACTTTTGCTTTGAGGGCGCATAGTGTACCATCGGCACGCGCTCCGATTTTAAGCTCGATTTTACCGTTAAAAGATGGGTTTCCGGCGGTGAGGTCTTCCATCCGATAGAATACCAGACGTACCGGGCGGCGTGCTACTTTTGCCAATGCCGCCACAAAGGGTTCAATCAGTACAAACTTCCCACCGAACGCACCTCCGCTGGGAGTGGCAATAATTTTTACTTTGTTTAGTGGTATATTGAGCGCGGCGGAGACTTCTTGGCGGGCGATGAAAGACGCTTGCGTGCTGGTATAGAGCGTGACTCCGCCGCCGATAGTTGGTTCGGCAAGACACGATTGTGGCTCAATATAGCTTTGATGTATCATCGGTACGGTATAAGTATTCTCTACAAGCGCGGCGGCTTCCGAAAACCCGCCTTCAATATCGCCTCGTTTGAAATGAATATGGTTGCTGACGTTGTGGGGTAGCTTGAAGCCTACATCCTGATCTTTGGTTTCAACAGTAGCATGCATCTGAGCATCAGTATCTGCGCCATGCGCTTCACGGGAACGAACGCTCAACGCGCTAGGCTTCAACGCCTCTTCCATTGAGCTAACTACCGGAAGCGGGTCGTAATCCACAAAAACTTGATCCACCCCATCCAGCGCAGCCGCTTCGGTTTCACCTAACACCACCGCAATAGGCTGCCCATAGAATATCACTTCGTCTTTTGCCAGCGGGTTACGCCTCCGTGATTCGCTACTCTCCTGCACAATCGGCAAATCTGCGGCAGTTATAACCTTGAACACTCCGGGAACTTTCAAAGCTTCAGAAATATCTATGCTATTAATACGAGCGTGGGCATAACGGCTAGTTACAAGGCGAGCGTGCAACATACCGGGCAAAACCAAATCTCCGGCAAACCGTGTCTCTCCGGTAAGTTTTCCCTCCCCATCTTTGCGTAAGGCATCATGCCCGACCACTTTAAAAAAACCAGAATTTATAGTATCGGTCACTTTTTATTCCTTTCTTAAAAAGCTTTTTTCTAAATAATATAACGATTTAGCTTCAAGCAATGTACAGCCTGATTATAACAGAGATGCAAAAAAGCGATGAGATTTAACCCATCGCCTCATAATCCACAATATTCGTTATCGGTTATTGGTGATTCTGCTCTAGTTGGTCAGCGGTTTTGCCAAATTTGCGGACTCGCCTGCTGTAATCGAGCAAAGCCTGCTTGAACTCCTCTTTGCCCAACTCAGGCCAGTACAGGTTGGTAAACCAGTATTCACTGTAGGCAGCCTGCCAAATGAGAAAGTTGCTCAGGCGCTGTTCTCCGGCAGTACGGATAATCAAGTCAGGGTCGGGGCTACCGGTAGAATAAAGGAAACGCCCGATTAATGCCTCGTCAATTTGCTCAGCCGGAACGCCGGATTGCACTATCTTACGCACCGCATCTACAATCTCGCTGCGTCCACCGTAATTGAAGCAAACATTCAGAGTAAGGCGAGTATTATGGCGGGTTTTCTCGGTAGCGCGTTCAATCGCCCGCAAAAGATGGCGTGGCATGCGATCTAAGCGACCTAGATGGCACACCTTAACCCCTTCGGCGTGCAACTTGGGGGTTTCTCGTTCTATCACTTCACCAAGAATAGTCATCAAACCGCGCACTTCATCTTCCGGTCTGCTCCAATTCTCGGTGCTGAAGGCATAGAGAGTTAGGTGTTTTACGCCAAAGCGAACACAGGCTTCAACGATACGCCTGATATTCTCTGCACCTGCGCGATGCCCTGCGATTCGTGGCAAACCGCGTTGTTTTGCCCAACGACCATTCCCATCCATCACAATTGCAACATGAACCGGAACAAAACGAGGGTCTATATCTGGGTCCAATGCTTCAACCGGTAGGGTGGAGGGCATGGCTTCCACTATTTTTACTCTACTCATCCTTGTGAAATTTACCTCTGTTGTACTGCTAAAATTTAAACTTCGAGTATTTCTTTTTCTTTGTGGTGTCCTATTTCTTCCACTTCGTGAATGTAGCGAGTGGTAAGTTGTTCAATTTTATCCTGACCGCGCTTTTCGTCATCCTCTCCAATCATTTTCTCTTTCAGCATTTCCTTGAGATCATCGTTATGGGCGCGTCGAATATTGCGGATAGAAACTTTCCCCTCCTCAATTTTATTCTTCGCCACTTTAACCAAATCCTTGCGGCGATCTTCGGTTAGGGGCGGAAACGGCACGCGAATAACTTTTCCATCGTTAGAAGGATTTAAGCCCAGTTCCGATTTCTGGATAGCTTTCTCTATTGCGCCAAAAGCCCCTTTATCGAAAGGTTGTACCACCAACAAACGCGCTTCCTGTGCAGTGATAGAAGCAAGTTGCTGCAAAGGGGTATTAACCCCATAATATTCGACCTGAAGCTTTTCAATAAGTCCGGGAGCGGCACGCCCTGTGCGGATATTTTGCATTTGCAGCTTGAGAGCTTCAATCGACTTCTTCATCTGATTCTCAGCTTCGGTAATTATTTCATCTACCATAATAAAACCCTTCCTAATATATTTCTCTGTTTGCTACCCTGAAAACAGAACCAGATAGGCTTACCTTACCAGCGTTCCGATCTTGTGACCCAACATTGCTTTTTCAAAGTTGCCATCATCTAAGTTCAACACAATGATAGGCATTTTATTTTCCATACAAAGAGATAACGCCGTGACATCCATTACGCGCAAGCCCATATTGATAGCATCCATATAGGATAGCTCTTCAAATTTGCGAGCATTAGGATTGTTGCGGGGGTCAGCATCATAAACCCCGTCAACCTCATTTTTCTGCATAATGATAATATCCGCGTTTATTTCCATAGAACGCAAGGCGGCGGTAGTATCGGTAGTAAAATACGGGTTACCGCTACCCCCTGCTAATATGACGACACGACCCTTCTCAAGGTGACGTATTGCACGCCTTCTAATATAAGGTTCTGCTACTTGGTGCATCTGAATAGCAGTCATTACCCGTGTTACAACACCAATACGTTCAAGGGAGTCTTGTAGAGCCAAAGCGTTAAATACTGTCGCAAGCATCCCCATGTAATCGGCAGTGCTGCGATCCATTCCGCTGGTAGAAGCTTGGAAGCCGCGCCAAATATTGCCGCCGCCAACTACAATTGCCACTTCTACATTCATTTCATAAATTGTTTTGATTTTGTAAGCCAGAGCTTGGGCTACTTTGGGGTCAATGCCGTAACGCTGCTCACCCATCAGGGCTTCTCCGCTCAGCTTGAGCAGAACCCTTTTGTAAACTGGAGTGGACATTAGCGCCTTTCTCTATACAATATTATTCAATAAAATATATTGCTGCTGCGCCTTTAGAGCTATCGCTTATTATACCCTATATATGACCTATTGGGGTAGTAATTTTGGTTTAGAATGACTCTTATGACATCTTAGATTTACAGCAAAAAACGCCAGGCTTGTGCATTCCTAGCGTTTTTAGATTCTAAAACGAGAAGTTAAGTAGTTTGAGTTCTAACTTCACAGATTTTTATCACTTGCCCAATTCGAAGCGAGTAAAGCGGCGCACCACGATGTTCTCACCCAACTTGCCTTTGGCTTGCTGGATTAAATCCGAAATTGTGACTTTCCCATCGCGAATAAAGGGTTGCTTTAATAGCACTACTCCCTCATACCACTTATCGAGGTTCTCGCCGATTTGGCTGTGCATATCGGCAATAGTTTCAGCCGGAATATCCTCAACGCTGATATAGCGGGGGTCAACACCCACGATATGCTGTGCAATATCTTTCGCCAATTTCTGGAAATCCTCGGTACGTGCTACGAAGTCGGTTTCACAATTCAGTTCAACCATCGCGCCTATGCGACCAGTGTGAATGTAGGTTTCAATAAGACCTTGTTTTGCTTCTCGCCCAGTTACTTTCTCGGCTTTACGCAAACCACGCTCGTCCAACCATTTCTTCGCAGCAGCAAAGTCGCCATCTGTTTCTTGCAGAGCTTTTTTACAATCTAGGATACCGGCATTTGTTTCTTCGCGAAGTTGTTTTACCTGCTGAGCCGAAATTTCCACTTTTATATCTCCTTAATTTTATCTTAAAGAACGCTGAACGGGAGTTTGCCGTTCAGCGTTAGCCTTACACAATCAGATACTAGCGTCGGCGACGTTGTGGGCGCTGACGTTCGCCCTCTCCACCGCCGCCCTCCTCATCTTCCTTGCGATCAGAATGGCGGCTGGCGCGTTCCGCCGCTTCATCCATTAACTGGTCTTGCAGCACCTGTGCGCGACGTTGTGAGCCTTCAATATAGGCATCTGCTAGGTAAGCAGCAATAATTTTGACTGAGCGAATAGCGTCATCATTACCGGGAATGACATAATCTATTTCATCCGGGTTGCAGTTGGTATCGGTGATAGCAATTACCGGAATTTCCAACCGGAGTGCCTCGAGCATTGCAATGCGCTCTTTATGCGGGTCAACCACAAAAATCGCATTAGGCAGATCGTACAGATTCTTGATACCGCCTAGCACATCGTTTAGCTTGGTTTTCTCTTCAGTAAGCTTCTTGGCTTCTCGCTTCGGTAATTGCTCAAATTCACCACGAGCTTCGCGGGCTTCCAATTCTGCAAGGTAGCGCAAACGCTGGCGAATGGTAACAAAGTTGGTGAGCAAGCCACCGGGCCAACGCTTGTTGGCGAAATACTGCCCGCAGCGTTTTGCCTCTTCAGCTACAGTATCCTGAGCCTGTTTCTTGGTTCCTACGAACAACAGTCGTCCACCTTGAGCCGCCAGTTCCTGTACAAAGGCTGCCGCATCTTCCAAACCGGAAACAGATTGACCTAAGTCAATGATATGAATTCCGTTGCGCTCAGTGAAGATGTATTGGCGCATCTTGGGGTTCCAACGCTTGGTCTGGTGTCCAAAGTGTACGCCAGATTCCAGCAATGCACGCATTATCTGGGGAACAGTCATGCCCTTCTCGATAGTAGCAAGGGGACGTGGAGCAGACGGGACAAGTTCAGGCGCAGCGCCCGGATTAACGGTAGTTACCATTGAATGGGATATTCCTTTCTAAATTCGTTTTCTTCCGCTCTCGTCAACCCGGCGATAATCCCGAAAGACACGAATCGCGCGGTCAGAGAGCGTGCTTATTATGATTTGGCAAGAATTTTGCCGCAAAAGATTGTACCATAGGTGGCAAGCATAATGCAATTCAGCTTCAGGACAAATTTAGGACGGCTGCAAGAAAGAAATTGTCCCCTATAAAACCTTTTTTATAGGGGGGTTGACAAAGAAATAGGTTCGGATTGGTAGGGGCGTGGCTCGACATCCTCTTTGGGTTGGTAAATTCGTTTGAAAGGACGCTTAGAGGCGTGGTTAATCACATAGAAAATCATAACAGAAATCGCCACCTTGACATCCTCTCTCAAATCCTTAATGCCCTGTGCTAGGTCTTACTGAGCCTGAGACAGGAAAACTTATTGCCCGTCCCGCTCATTATCAAAGGATTAGCTGAGAAGCCGTGTATATTCAAAGCTATCAGAGTAGTATTTTTCCCGATAGATAAGCCGGTATAGAGATTATTACCCTTGATTTCCACCGGATTCTGACAGCTTCCTCCATCAATAGTCACTCCATCAGGCACCTTTGGTAAAGTTCCCGTAACCGTAATAACAGAACCACTGGAAAGGTTGAAAGTAATTTCGCCATTAACCGACACATTATTTATCATTTTTGAAAGCGAGCCATTAACTGTACCTGTCCCATCATCGGTGGTTACAGTCACAACCGATGTATAAACATTACAGGTATAATTAAAAGGCTGAATGTCAATCGACCAAGCATCAAGCGTAGCTATATCTCCCGAACCGCCGTCCACTATGTGAAGTGTCCAAATCCCGTTTGAAGTTTGCCCGTTATAGACCGATAGGGGCGATTCTGGTCTGTACGACCCGGTAAAGGGAGCGCTTCCGGTTGATATTGCGGTAGCGGCGCTGTCGTCCAGCACCGTATCTGTAAAGTTAGCGCCATTGCTACCCCGCTTGCTGATTAAAGTGGTGGCGGTATTATCAGGGCTTGTTATTTTGAACACTAGGTCACTATCCCAAGTCATTGTCACGCCTAGCTTAACCCTTACGGCATAAACTGCCCCGCTAAGACCGCTCACCGTTACAATGGAATCTATCCCGCCTGGGGTGTTATCCGGTACAGTTTTGGGTACATCGGTTGAGGTGAAGGTGGTAAAACTGCCCGGTACTATTATGCCGATGTTTTTGCTCAAGGTGTAGCTAAAACTTCCCCCGCCCGGGCTGAAACTTAGCGAGTAAGTGAAGGTAATAGCAGCCCCACAAGTCTGGCTCTGTTTAATGTAGAAAGTAAATAGCGTGCTGTTATTTTGAGTTGCGTCCGCCGCAATGTTTGGGTAGGCGCTAGTTCCGTTTATTATAGTTGCCCCGCCACTCGCAACAGTAAGGCTGCTGCTTATCCCGGTTGCGGTTGCGTTGCCCACATTAGCAAGCGGAATCTGGACACTCCAAGTTTCGCCCGGGTCAGTAGCTGCGTCATTATTGCCGGTTACCTGAGTAAATACCGGGGTACTGGATGCTAGAACCGGAACAGTACCACTAACGCCATTGTAAGCAATCAGCGCAAAATCTTGGTCGGTAGAAGTGGCATTGCCCGGTACGCCATCACCCGCTAGATTGGTGGCAGTTACTTTAATTTTGAAATTCCCGGTAATACCTGCCGGAATAAAAACGTTTTCAACATTGTTGCGGGTGTCCGCGCTACCAGAGGTGGTTGAATAGCCGCCGCTAAATACATTGCCCTTGTACACTTGTCCACCAACCGTAACTTCTAGGTCTAGGTTATTGACAAAAGAGTTGCCGGTAGTGGAACCGGGAGCGTCAGTCCAAGCTAAAGTCACATTGAAAGGTTTGCTGCTGGTTGAAATCGTTCCAAAAGAAGTATAGGTCTGCCCGGTGGCAGTCAGGGTGGTAGTCTGATCAACCAAAATCCGGGGAGTACCATCGGTCAACCCATCCAAGTTAACATCCCCCCAACCCTGATTTGGGCTTGGGAGGGTATCGCCTGTGCCGGAACCGTTCAGATAGCGTGGAGTATTAAGAATAAGCCCTTTGAGCATCGCCGGACTTAGACCGTTACCGGGATTTAAGACCCGATTGTAATAGTTATAGACCAGCGAAGCGGCTCCGGCAACAGCGGGGGCGGAGTGACTAGTTCCACTCGACCAAGTATAAAGGGTTTGACCCCCCGTTGGGTAATATTTTGGTCCGCAAACGCCTGTGCCATCATAAGAGAGGTCTTGGGAAGCGGGTCCTTGAATATGGATGCCGGGAGCTACAATATCCGGTTTGACCCGCAAGTCACTGGTGGGACCCCGCGAGGAAAAACTCGCCATATCATCGGCATTATTAGCGCTAGATATACCACAACCATCAAGAATGCCCTCATCGCGTACATTTTCGGTTGCGCCGACTGTAAGAACGTTTTTGGCAGTGCCGGGAGAGCCTATAGTTGTTGTACCTGACCCGGCATTACCCGCAGAAAAGACATGGAGCATTTGCTGATTGCCCGCCGTTCCGGCAACAGCATCCCGGGTTAGCGCATCGTATGCCTGAGAAGAAGAATCGTAAGCCCCTGCTACATTAGAACCCCAACTATTGCTGGTAATCCACGCGCCTTGGTCATAAGAGACGGCTACAACGCCTGCATCAGTATTGAGACAATTTTCAATAGCATAGGAACCGGCGTTGTTAAAAATCTTGACATGCGCCATGCGCCCATAAGGTGATACCCCAAGCCCTAAACGATAACCGTTAGTATCCTGATAAGGGGAACCTGTCAAGTTGTTGTAAGAGCCGACAATACCAGTGTTGATATTGCCATGTCCTGCCACACCGTTGCCTGTAAAGTCGCTGGTGCAGTTGCCAATCGCGGTAATACGGCTAGGATATGTTTTACTTCCTAAAGTGTAGAAATCAGGGTGTAGGGGGCTGGCGCTGCCATTATCTAGCCCATCATCCACTACTGAAATAATCGGGTAGCTGGAAGCGGTGGTGGGAAAACCCTTAGCGGCTAACCAGTTTAGGTAGCCAACGCCACTGGGTACTACATTTCCGCTAGAAGTAGTAATATTGCCCGCTATGATTTGGTTTTGAACTTCATCCAACTTTATTGGCGCACTCCACGGTTCAATATTATAAACTTCCGGCAAACTGGCGAGATTTGCTAACGCGCTGGCATCAATCTGTACGGTAAGATTAACAAAATTGAGAATGTTTTCAGCCGGCTTGATGACCGTACCCTGTAGGCTTGCCAAAGTTTTGTTAAGGTCAGGGTGGTTATAAAATTGGATGGTCACAGCCACTTTTCCGGTAGGGGCATTTTTCCCCTGCAAATTGGGCGAAAGCCGGTAGGCGGGATGATAAGCCCCTGACCATTGAAGCGCAGCATACCTACCCACCAAACCTTCAACTTGGGTGAGGGTAGTGCCGTCGAGCCAAACCACATAAGCGTTATTAGGCATATAAATTACAAACTCTACGCCCAATTTCTTGAGTTGATTTATCCAGTCTTCTTTGACGGGTCCATAGAATTGAATCAGCCAGAGTTGTTTTCCGCTTAACTTGTTTTGGCTAAGTTTGCTCGGCGCGTTAGGCTGAGGTTGGGTGGTGTCAATGCTGCCCTCTCGTAAGCCAATTGTATCAAAAGCGGCAGAGGCAGTCACCGAATTGCGCCCGATGAAGTTTCGAGCTATTTGTTTATTGGTTTTCCAGAGGCTAAACGAGCCATAATTCTCTAACTCGGTGGCGCCACTTTTGGTTAGCTGTTGGAGTAGCGTTTTATCAGAATTATCCACAAGTAGCT
>Ga0194047_10000160_pt1 | contig 47151 bp, 40 predicted proteins | sample JunL225m_MetaG_2_FD_160070 | JGI IMG/M metagenome (GOLD analysis project Ga0194047, IMG submission 160070) | Anoxic zone freshwater microbial communities from boreal shield lake in IISD Experimental Lakes Area, Ontario, Canada - Jun2016-L221-5m | ecosystem: Environmental > Aquatic > Freshwater... | reverse complement strand
AAACAAAACATAGAAAAATCTTTCGAGTCCGCCGTGAGTGAAGAAGTTCACTCACTTAGAGTCCACGCAAGAAAAAAGGCCATCATAATGATGGCTCTTTTTTCAGCGCGTGGACTCTGGCTTAAAAAAACAAAACACCGTACATATACCAAAACCAAAAGGCAAAGAATTTGATATGGTTTTTTGGGCTGAATTTAGGAAAGATGTTTCCGTGGTATATAAAATCCTTAAAGATTCTAGTGCGTAAGAGTATTACTATTTAGGTACATTTAACTGGGTTCTTGCGATTTCGGTTCCATCGAAATAAAACAATATTCCTAATATATTTTGGTTGTCGCTGCAATACGAAATTGTAAAACCGAATACATAATTGTAATTGTCGTCCGTAATAAATCCTTCAACTTTAATAATATCATGTCTTGAAATATGGGCTTTTTTTGCTTCAACCACTAAATAATGCTGAGGTTGAATATCTGCATTAACCCTTGAATGTAAAATTATATCTGGTCTCACCGAAAGCTGCCCATTCACCGTTTGTAATAATTTTAGATTTCTATAGTATCTATTATATTCAATATCTACTTTGTATACATCAAGTTCCGTATTTTGAATGTTCTTTTCCAAATAATAAGCAAGCCTGTGATTAATGCAGGTTTCATGTAACTCTCTATTTAAAATCCTTGCATCATCTGAAATTTCTTCCGGCTCAATTAAATCGACATTAAAAATGTCGCTATCACGATCAATAAGTTCCTCAATGGAATTTCTGAGAATTAGAGTAAGGCCGTCAATCTGTTCAGTTGTAGGAATAGTCATCATAAAGCGAAACTATGCTTTATTCATTTGAAAATTTCTGTGGAAAAAAAATTGAGAAAAAAATAAATGATATACTAATAAGGCTAGATAAATCATCGGAATTTCTGCATTGTTAAATGTGAAATAATTTCTCCAGTTCTTTCATTTTCTATATCTAGTAAAAATATCATCCTTACTGCTACATTTTAGCATTGCTAACATTTATGCATGAGAGAAAACAAAAAACACAATCCTCCAAATTATTTACGACTCTACCGGTTAGATCAGGAATTGAAATTAAGTGATGTGGCTATTTTGTTAGATATTAAAAGTATTGGACGGATATCAGAATGGGAGAATGGCACATCAAATCCAAGTATTGAACACCTTATTTCACTTGGATTAATATATCATCGATTACCTGATGAACTTTATTTTCAACTGCGTAAATCATTATCAAAAAAACTTGTTGCACGATATAAGTTGCTTAAGAAAAAGCAGGAGCAAAAAAGAAAATATGCTGAAGATGGATGAGTAAATTATTTTCTCTAGGTAATTTATTAGTTGTGCCAAACGAACGATAACGTCACGTTTTATTAAAAAATAAAATAACGAACGTACGGTTTTTAGGTGTGGATAACTGTGCACTTATTTACCATATGTAGTAAATCTATGGAACAATCAAGAGAAATTAAACTGGCGTATGAGATTGCTGATATTCTCAATGACAGGAAATCAATAGACTGGCATATTGCTTGTGCTCAAAAATATTCAGAATCATTTCTTCGGGAAAAACTGAATTACGTAATCTCAAAACCAAATATCAGAAATCGTGCTGGTTACTATAACCGTCTCATACAACTCCATGCAAAATATTCTGGGAATTAGTCTCGGTACAAGGCTTATGGGAATTGCGGTAAAGTATGATGGGGAATTGAGTGATTTTAGAGTACGGACTTTTTATGGAGCTTGGAATAGTGAAAAGCAAAGAGAAATGATTGAATCGGTGATTGAAACCATAAATCGGTATGACATACAAAAGATTGTGGTAAAAACTCCAAAACCTTTTCATTGCTCTCAAAGCATTAATGATCTGACGAATGAAATTTTACTGCTTGGGGAAAAATTAGGGATTAGAATTATTGTTTGCACAATCTCAATGCTTATACGGAACAATAAAGAAAATGCAGTTCACAACAAGCAATCACTTATTCAATCCATTATACGCAAATATCCACTACACCGGCAATTAGCCGATCTATACGCCAAGGAACGGAGAAAGCATATTTCGTACTATGTGAAATTATTTGAAGCCATTGCATGTACTGAATTGGTTTAAGAAAACAGGGGACTAACAACCCCTGTTTTTGTTTTCCATAACTGGTAAATGAATCCGGCTATTTCTCTACTTCAAAAAGTCATATCATTTCAGTATGGCTTATGAGGATAAAAATTCGATCACCTACATTGGAATAACGAACTACAGAAGCACAAACCAGCGGTTTGGCATTAAGGATAAAGACCGATTGGCGCATATCTTTTGCATTGGTAAAACCGGGGTTGGTAAGAGTACGCTTTTACAATCCTTGGCCATTCAGGATATTAAAAATGGGAAGGGTTTGGCTGTCATTGACCCTCACGGTGATGTTGCCGAGAGTCTCTTGCAACATATTCCTGAGCACCGAAAAAGTGACTTGATATATTTTGATCCTGCGGACTTGAAACATTGCATCGCATTCAATCCTTTGCATAATATACACTCAAATTATCATCACTTGGTTGCATCCGGTTTAGTGTCTGTGTTCAAAAAGATTTGGGGGGATTCCTGGGGCCCAAGATTAGAATATATTTTACGGTTCTCATTGCTCACACTGCTTGAATATCCTGATGCGACATTGTTAGATATTCAACCCTTACTTACTGATACGTTGCATAGAGACAAGATATTAGCACACGTTAAGAACGAAGCCACGATTGCCTTTTGGCAGAATGAATTTTTGAAGTATTCACCGACTTTGCGATCGGAGGCGATTGCGCCGATTTTAAACAAGACCGGATTATTTTTAACCAGCATACCGATTAGAAATGTTGTCGGGCAAACGACAACCAGTTTTCGAATGCAGCAGGTGTTAGATTGCAGTAAAATATTAATCTGCAATTTTAGTAAAGGTAAAATAGGTGAGGATGCCTGTACACTGTTAGGCAGTATGCTTGTCACTACAATTCAACTGTCTGCTTTGCATCGGGCAAAGCAACCAGAACATTTAAGAGTTCCATTTTTCTTATATATAGATGAAAGTCAAACCTTCGCTACCCAAAGCTTTGTTGATATGCTTTCAGAAGCACGCAAATTCGGGCTTGGGGTCTTTATGGCAAACCAGTTTTTAGACCAGTTGCACGAGAAGATTCGGGCGGCAATCTTGGGTAACTGTGGTACTATCATTTCCTTTAGGGTTGGTGCTACTGATGCCGAGATTTTGGCTAAAGAATTTTATCCGGTATTTGAGGCGATTGATCTTGTTAATCTTGCTAGGTTTTCGATGTATTTGAAGATAATGATCGATGGGGCAAGTTCGGCACCGTTTAGTGCCTATTCAATTTCAAATGACGCGTCTTCTTAAGTATGCACTCCATACTTTTTGAGGACATTAGTTATCTGTACTTGCTGTTCTGCTGTTTGCTCTCCATACATATAGGCAAGGTACTCCATGACAACATATCCAATCGCAGCTTGTTGCATATCTTTAATTTTTTCACTCGAAAAATGTTGCTGGAGTATTATTGCAATCTTTTCTTGTGTTTCATTTGAATTAAAATTCTCAAATAGTTGAATTTCCTGAATAGTATTTACGGGCAACTGCGAAACTAAATCATTTGTAATTTTGGCTTTAATGAGCGTGTCTAAATCAGCAAAAGCTTTCTTTTTTTGTGCATCATCGAACTTAAATATTTCAAAAATATCGGTAAGAATGTCCATGTTATTTATTCTTCGTTTTCCCAAGCTTCTCAATTTTCTGGCCTGAATACATTAAACCCATACTTCCTGCCGAGACAAGGAAAAATGGAACAATACCTGCAATTTCAATTGCTGTATTGATTGCATTAGGAATATGATCTTTAAAACTTTCCGTCAAATGTGAAATTTTATGTCCCGACAGAAATTCGTAAATTCCTGCTGAAAGATAAATGGTGCCTGCGCCAAACAAGGTATTGCCAAAGAACTTTGTAACATTTTCCTTCGAAAAGAAAGAATTGTGAGCATCTATGCTTTTGTTACCTGCTTCTAAATTACGTTGGGAATTAAATTTTTCCACAGAACTATCATATCAATTGCATTATTATTTTGCAAATTAGTTATTTATACTTGTTAATCTGTTTTACATTGCAAAGCGTATTCAATTTTACCATCTATGGCCGAAAGTAAGATCAAAGAAGGTATCATTATAGTTGCTGCGATTTGCACCATTATCGGGACGATAATTGTTGTCGAAGACTATTATGATAAGAAAAAATCAAACCTTATCTATAATAACGAACAAAAGAAAAGAGATACTATCATATTAAAAATGTCGTCCCTAAAGTCGAATAAAAAGCCCGAAATTGTTTTACCTGCAGTCTTCAGTAAATCTTTAAAAGATACAGAGAACAATATCTCTGTAAATAATAAGGTTGATACCGAAAAGGAACGGCTTAAAATTGAAAATGATAGATTAAAAAGAAATGAATTGTTAGCGATTGAAAAAGAAAATGCCAATAAAAATATAAAAGTAGTACTGAAAGACACTTTTGGTTACAAAAGTGAAAAAATGAAAAGTTCAAATGGCAACACGAGCTCATCCACAAACAATAATGCGGATTTATTAAGAGATATCTACGCAGTGAGACAGCGTACTGGAACTGACAACATCTACTCGGGCGTAGGTGGAAAGGCAGTAGAGTTGTATTCTATAAAAAAAGAGATTTTTATGGGAGAAAAATTTACCGAAGGATATGGGGGTGTAAAATTTTATTCCCGCTATAAACATTACAAAGTTAAATTCTCCTTTAAGAATGAAATGTACTCGGTTGATAATCCCTGTTCGTATCCACTACAACGCTCAAACTACACTTCTTTTATTTTAAAAGCTGGGAACTATTCTTTCGATATTTATCATAAGAATAAGCTTGTCCACTGCTGTAATTCATTACATATTAAAAATAATGGTTGTTCTGTAATAAATGTGGATCATTAATTTGTTTAACTCTGATTGTGTATTCGAATACAAACAGAGCAGTCTCTTAATTTGTTCATGGATCAAACTCAATTTTCGCTCTGTACCCTTTAACAACCTTTCACTTACTGCTTTTCTGTACAATCTGTTTATCAAAAAACCGAATTACTTCTTGAGGTTCAAGGGTCAACACTTTTTAAAGTTTGGTTTCAAGCTGCTCTCTAGTACGCTGCAAATGGTTGATTTCGCTACTACAAACAATCACTTCGTCATATCCGACAGCTAAATATTTACACGTTATGCGCCTCCCACTCCTCACTGGTGTTTGAGGCGATTGATACGGTGAATCCTGCAAGGATCGCATAATGCATTTAAAGCTTATGATAGATGGGACTACATCGCAAGCAATTAGTGCGAAAAGTGAGGAGATATAAGGTCATTATATGTGCTTGACAAAGTGGGTTTGGGGCGATATAATATACGCAAATCTAAATATATGTCCTTAAAAACACTCGGTTTGCTACTAATAGTAGCACTCGGCGCGACTGGTATAATTTTCCAAATTATGGTGCATCACATTTTTACTGCCCTTTTTGGTACATTCCCAACAGTAATGGCCTTCGGGTATTTCATTCACCGTGTCGTTTCAAAAAAATGATTGCGGTATCGAGACCTTCTTTGTTGCTTATGGCAATTAAGAAGGTTTTTTTATGCGCAAACAATTATGGGTCTTTGGTAAACCGAATTACATTGTTACCACTACAATCAATTATTCCGCTACGGCTTAATCCAAATATATTTTATGTTTTTAAAAGCAATGTGAAATCGGAATCCTAATTTTGTTTTTCAATTATTGCTATATGAATACAAAATATAAAGACGAAGAGAATACTCTGATTGCAAAAAAGAATTTGCGTGTAACTATTATTTTTGGTGTTGCCGCCATCCTTTTTAGTGTCGCTGCCTTTATGGGAATTACCGGTAGAGATATTTATATAATATACCAGGGCAATACAAGCCCAGGAATTACCGCTACCCCCGTGCAAGAAATACCCTCCTCCCCAGTTGGTTATTATCAGCCTAATCCTATAGTAAATTCCGAGGATAATAATTTAGATGCCGTGGAAGAGAAACTTCAACCGGATAAATTAGACAAGACAGAACCGACAAAAATACCAACAGGAAGAATATCAAATACAACCAACACAAAATCTCTCGATGAACAAATGAAAGAACTAATCTTAACGGGCGAAAATCAATTGAAAGAACAAGAAGCTCATTTAAAAACTAGCAAAGAATTATTAGCTAGTATGCCAGTAATTCCAGTTACTTCTCATTAACTATTTTTCCTTCTGCTTTGACTTCGGAGGCGTTTTTGCAATTTTCGATTATCTCAGCACATCCTTAATCAGTTGGGCTATCAAACTCAACTTTCACCCTGTATCCTTTCACCAACTTTTCCTTAGTGCTTTCTTGCATAATCTGTTTGTCAAAATATTGAATGACTTCCTGAGGTTCAAAAGTCAACACTTTAGCAAGCTGCTTTTTAGTTAGTTTGATTTCAAGTTGCTCTCTGATACGCTGCAAATTTTTAATTTCGCTACTACAAACAATCACTTCGTCATATCCAGCAGCTAAACATTTTTGCACGTTATGCGCCTCCCATTCATCACCGGTTGTAACAGATATTTCAATCGCAATCTTTTTGCCATTTCTTTCAAGGCTCACGTCAACTCTACCTTTGCCATCCGGTGTACTTTCCTCAATAATGGCTTTGTAACCTCTTGATTCAGCCATTCGTTTAATAAACGTCTGTAAATATCTGTGTTCTGTTTTTGCCTTTTTACCGGGCGCTACTTTTCTTGGTACTTCAACAGGTTTAAATGGCTCTGCTGGAGGTTCGGGAGTAAGTGCTGTCGGCGGCACTTCCTGTGCTGCTACAACTAGCACAGGTTCATATAATGATTCTCTTTGTATCTCAACAGGTTTGATCGGCGCGGGTATTGGTTCAGGCCCTGGTGGCGGTGCTTCCGGCACAATCCTAATAGGCAAAAGTTCTGGCTCCCGCTCTTTTGGCAAATGACTGAGATTCTCTATACTTTTTTCTACCTCGGCCCTCGGTGTCCCACACTTCTCCCGTGATGTTGCAATAACCAACTTTGCTGTAACATCTGCCTCATACTCATCAAACTCCTGTACAGGTAGTGTTGAAAGATTGAAATCGAAATTAGGCTGCTCAATTCGCATGATAGCCTCGCCAATTTTCAAGTTCTCCAAATCCTCTGCATCGAAGTATGAGAAGCCACCCGCAAAGCGCTTTGCATCGGTATCACCCAACCTAAAACATATCCTTGTTCCGGCATTGACGGTAACAGAGCTGGCAAGTTCGCTGTCATACTTTTGCAACTGCTGCATGTCTTGATGTGCCAATATCAAGCCCAAGTGATATTTTCTCGCACCACTTAAGATATGCGACATTGACGGGGTTATGAAATTCTGAAACTCATCAATGTAGAGATAGAAGTTACTGCGGTCGGCTTTACTTTTGGCTTGTCGTGCCATCGCAGCCTGGTACATTTTGGAAACGAAAAATGTACCAAGCAAGAAACTGTTTTCCGCACCAATTAAGCCTTGCGATAATTTCACTAACAATATCTTTCGGGTATCAAGGATATTTTCGAAATCAAGCCCCTTCTTTTGCGCAACCATGTTGCGTATTAGTTTCGGGCGTAGGAACGTGTCTAATCGTGTAAGGATTGAGCCGATTGAACTTGATTTCAGTAACGGATATTCATGCTGCCAATAGTATACCACATGCGGGTCAGCAACTGTTTTGAGATATGCGTTTCTAAAAGAGGTCTCAACTAAAAACCTGCGAAGGTCAACAAGCGTGCCACCCTGGGGGCTTTCCAAAAACGCAAGGATTGCATTTGAAAGTACACTGTTCATTTGGTCGCCCCAACTGGTGCTTAACCTTTTGAATGCTGCCACTAAATCAGAGGACAATATATCTTTCTCAATTTCTGAATGAGCAGAGAGAATATTGAACCCAACCGGAAAATCTGCATCTGCTGGGTCGATTAAGATAACATCATTGATGCGTTCCTTAGGCACATGCGCAAGGATGGATTCAATCAAATCTCCGTGCGGGTCTAATACTGCTAACCCGTTGCTTTGCTTCATGTCCTGCGCGATCATGTAGAGCAACAAGGTAGATTTGCCGGTGCCTGTTGCGCCGATGATATGCGTGTGCCGCAGGCGCAAACTTTCGGGAATGCTCACAAGTCTGTGTACTCCATGATACGTGTTTAACCCAAGTATGAATTTTTGTCCGTGTGTGCTATCTGGTGCGGCTTTGGTTTTCTTTGTATGTCGGATAATCTTTGAAGAAAATATTCCCGGTGTAGGGAAGTGTACTAACGTAGCAAGTTCTCGGGTGTTTAATATCATTCCCAGCCGGTGCGATTCTCGTAAGTAAATATCACTAAGCAATTCATCAATATCATATCCCTCTTGCGTAAGAATCTGTAGTTTATTTCCCTTGGAACTGGTCAACAGAACTAATACATTACCGATATTTTTTACAATTTCTACCGCACGTCTGTTGGTTGTTGATTGTCCAGCGACTTTAATACTAACTGCGTACAAAGGGGAAGAAATTTTGTCCTGGGCAAGCTTTACCATTTCAGGCGCATTTGAAAAAAATGAACCTCCTTTATTGTCTGTGACTGATTTAATAATACTGGTACTCCACGGATTCACTGCACCTTTGAAAAGTATTTGTATTACACCTTGTTCATCTTTTGCGAGGTGTTCAAGGCTGGCAAAAATCCCGATGAACGGGTCTTGACCGACTTCTTCCGCCATACAGATCGGGCGCATAAATTCTTCTGCTAAACCAAAATCAATGACACAAGTTTGTAAACCACTTGTGAGAATTTCTGCATCTTTATCTTGCCTCGTAATGATGGCAGAATGAAAGTATGCGTGTACCTGACTGAACATATGTTCCTCGTCTGTCTCACGGCAAGCGAATTGAATATTGATCGAAGTTTCGGTTCCAATGATTTCAAAACTGATGGGGAAGTGAGTGTATGAGAGCATGATTAATAACTGCTCCATGTCCCGCATCTGAAATTTTTCTCCTTTAGGTAATACGATTTCGAACACCGATATTTCTTCATCACATTCGAATTCATATCCAGATACCGTGGGTATTGTTGTTGATTCATCAATCTCAACTTTTTGCTTTGGTTTGAATAGGCCAACAGCTTTGTTGAAAAGTGATTTGCTAATGCCATCGTCCGCGACCTGGGGCGTAGAAATATAGTGTCCAAGGAAAGGATAAAATTCCGGTTCAAGTTCAACGGGGAAGTCAAAGACGTGTCTGCCACGTCCCCGTATTTCCCATTGATAGAAACGGGACGTTAATTCCTTTGAAACGGTTTGATTCATTATTCAACCTACTTAATTTCTTTTTCACTTTCAGTTAGCCCACGAATGCCTTGTGCTTTGGTTATAGAATCAAGTTCATCAAGCACTGCCGTATGAATTACAGACTTGTACATTTGCTCGCTGTCCATCTGGTAGAATGTCTTATCGCTCCTGTCTTTTCCAATCAGTTTGTTTGCGAACGGGATCGTATTTAAAATCCCTTCGGGTTTAACGCACATCCAATAAGAGGCAAAAGAGCCAGAGCCAAACGGGGTCATTGAAACAAAAAACACATATTCACCCCGAGTGATCCGCAGGTATTCTCTCCGGGTTGATAGGATATGAGTTTCGGAAAATGATTCACGATCAAAACTGATACCAGGAATATTGCGCTTTTTTATTCCTTCCTCCACATTCTTATAGAACTCTTGTGTGGAGAATTGAGCGCCATCGAAAAAATGTTGCCAAGGGGTTTGGCTGATGAATCGGTTTTTGTTTCTGATAATTATTACAACAATGATTATCAATACGAGGATTAAAAGATAGAACATACACGGTAATTTTTAGAGGGTGAAAAAATGGAGAATAGCGGTATATAAAAATACAAACTTTCTGATTTTTCAATAATGCGGAGGATATTTTCTAAAAAAAATTCTTGCATTTTCTCGTTTAGACTACACGAATTCTTTAGACGGTGATAAGCAACCACTAAGCCCTGCCTGAAATGCAATACAAGGTTTTATGAAAAAGAATACGAGCGAAATAAATCTTTCTATCGGCAAAAATATGTCGTCTGGAGATTGTTTTTTATAAACACGCAAACGGAGCAATTACGAAGTGCTGACCTTGTATGCACGAAGGGAGTGCCTATCTTTGCGCTTTACAGTCTAAATAATTCTGCACTAATGACCGAAGTTGAAATCATACAAATTCAAAATGAAATCTTTACCAAACTTGTGATTGATTTACTCAAAGAGCAACGTACTAATGGTGTGAGTGTCGGCAATTACCTGCTTGATAAATACGAAGTTGATCGGCTGACGAAAGAAAAATTAAAGAAAATTTTAAGTGAACAAACAAGATAGCCATACTGCCATTTACCATAAATGGTAAATCTGACTATCTTATAATCCATCCTCCGATTTTCTACACTGTTTTTGAAATCAATATTCATTAACAGTAAAACGTAGAACATGGAAAACCAAACAGGCAACGCACGAAAAGATGTGTATGCCATAATCAATCAAAAAATTATTGAGCAACTTGAAAAGGGAACGGTGCCTTGGCTCATACCGTGGAGCGATGGCGGACTGCCGAAAAATTTAATGTCCGGCAAATCATACCGGGGAATCAATATCATGCTACTCGGTTCCGCAGGATATCCTGATAACAGCTTTCTTACGTTTAAACAATTGAATGAAATCGGTGGAAAAGTAAAGAAAGGGGAAAAAGGCCACATGGTTGTTTTTTGGGACGTGGTTAAGAACAATCAGAATTCGATTCAAGACGTTGAAAATAGTTCCTCGCAGAAAAAAGCCATTTTACGCTACTATATTGTTTTCAATGTGAGTCAATGCGAAAACATACCGGAGCGTTTTTTATCCACAAAAGATCGGGAAGTAAAAGAAATTCCAAGTTGTGAATCGGTGGTTCAAAACATGCCGCAATGCCCAGTGATTAAGCACAAGGAACAAAGAGCCTACTACCATCCTAAAGAGGATTTTGTAAACATACCGAAGAAAAAAAGTTTCAAATCTGACGCAAGCTACTATTCCACGTTGTTCCATGAACTGGTACATAGTACCGGTCATGAATCCCGCCTCAACAGGCAATCATTGGTTAACAATGCACGGTTTGGCGATGAAACATATTCATTGGAGGAATTAGTTGCCGAAATCGGAACTTGTTATTTGCAATCATTCACTGGTATTACTAAAGAATTTGAGCAAAGCGGGGCCTATATCCAAGGCTGGTTGCAACGTCTTAAAAACGACAAGCGTTTTATTTTCACTGCATCGCATCAATCACAAAAAGCTACTGATTTCATACTTAATGTAAAACAGAATGAAGATGGAGGGGAATAGTCTTTGGATTCACAAACCACAAGAACAAGCAGGTACATATTTTTTCTCCGGGCATTTGCTTGTTACACAAGCCGTCATTAGCTCATTAACGTCCAATGAAATCGCGGCAATTTATCTCGACTTACAATTGTTCGTCATGGAAAACAACGGAGCAGATTATTTGCAAATTTATTTCAATGACAAAGGAGATAAGGTGTACATCATTGACCAGCTCAAAAAGGAAATAATTGAGAGTGGAACATATAGCCCTGAAGAAAATTATTGCACGCTCTTGTTTAGTTGGGAGTATTAAACAAAAACCCGGTGAAAAACTGGGTTTTATTTTTTATCCTTGTTTTTGAGAAGTGATTCCAACAATTCAACTTTCTGCTTCTCGCTGGTAAGCAAACGTTCATATAGTTCTACAATTTTTTCGATAGGATTAAATTGATAGGCGATCAATGAATTGTTGGCTGAATTATCGTTGTTATTCTGAATAAGGTTCAATACGGAATCTTCATTAAAATTTTTGATCGCATCTACCGTAACCCCTAATATCTCAGCTACTTTGAGTAGCTTTTCATCGTCAATTTCTTTGCTCTGTTCCATTTTAGAAACTGCTTGCTGAGAGATACCTAGCCCATGTGCCAACGTATCTTGCTTCATTCCACGAAGTTCCCGGATTCGTTCAATTTTCTTGCCGATATGATTCGCTTTGACTTTAGGTATTTCCATATTATTTTCTGTTGGGGTTGTAAAATACAACCAATCTGCTTGTAAAACACAATGCAAAAAAAATCTCTATGACAAAGATATGTGATTATTTCGCCCTTACAAAAAATCACATTTTTTATGAAGATATCACCAATTCTAACAACAATAGTTTGCTTAATTTTTTTAAGCTGCAGTAAAAGCAAAAATGGAACAAACAATCCTACGGGCACTCAGTTCACCTGCGGCACTATCTTAACAGTTACGCATACTGCCGGAAGTGTCGCACCGGTTACAAAAACTGTGAAGTATGGAACGGTAAGTTCAAGCCTTAGTGGAACATCAAAGTGTTGGCTTACCCAAAACTTAGGTGCAGACCATCCGGCAACAACGTTTAATGACAGCTCGCGTGCTTCAGCGGGTTGGTATTTTCAGTTTAACCGGAAACAAGGGTATGTCTCAAGTGTTGATACTGCCACTGACATACTTGGCTATAAGTATTATCAATACTTATTAACTCCCGCATCTGCTTGGGTTTCGCAAATAAATGAAAGTGCCGATTGGCAATCAGCAAATGATCCTTGCACCTTGCTATTAGGTACTGGTTGGCGCTTGCCCACGCAACTTGAAATTAAAACAGTACTTGCAAACGGTGGGTGGACTACTGGCGATGCTGCGTATGGCTCAATATTTAATTTTCACTCCTCATATCTCAATACAGATACGACATATAATACTTCATATAGTTTGGATTATGGTGCCGGTTATTTTTGGTCGAGCAATCAACATGATGCAAGTTCCGGTTGGGCCTTATATCTCACAGATGCGTCGAATGAGGTTAATAACATAGAGAGTCCCAACAAGAAAAATGCATATCCGATTCGGTGTATAAAAGATTGATGACGGGGAAAAAACACAATTGTGAAAAGCAAGGCATTGTTGCTCCTCATTTCTTTTTTGGCTGCATGTACTCATTTCTCGTCGCATAGGAAATCAATAACCGTTCATGTGCGTGGCGTAAACGAATGCGAGCTTAGCTTGCTACCGGTAGCTGGCCTCAAGTCGTTCAAAGCATTTTCAGAAATGCAGGTTCCAGACGGAACAACCGCAACATTTATAATTCCTGATTCACTGCTTCCGTCAGAATTTATCATTAAATATGAATGTGGAGAAACGAGCGAACAACATCTGTTTGTAAGTACTCAGGATATAGAATTATGGGTTGACCCACATGATATACAAGATTCTAAACGTATCATCTTTCAAAAAAACGAAAAGGAAAATACGCTGTATGCATCGTTCACTAAAGAAAATGCCGCACAAAAAGAATACCTACTGCAATATGTGAAGGGGCATACCAAGACAGAATTTGAAATGAAACGAAATGAGTACAATGCCTGGCTGGCAAGCCAACAAAAATTAAACTACGATTGTTTTATGAGTAAAACATTTCAGTTTCAATATCTTCCACCGATTGACTCAGATAATGAACAAACTCTTTTCAATCATTATTTTGATGGTGTTAATTTTTCCGACCCACTGATTATAAGAACATCCCACCTGAAAGAATGGATGGATAAATATGTAAATCTTTACGGGTCGATATCTTCTACGTCAAATGTGCGGGATTCTCTTTTTGCTTTAGCAGGTTATCGTGCAATTGAGAAAGCAAAACATGGACACCCGAAAGTGTATGGCTGGATGGTGGACTATTTCTTTATTGGTTATGAAACCAACGGGATGGCATCTGGCTTGAAAATGTTGGAACAGTACAGTAATGATTCAATGTGCCTGACGACTAAAAAACAGCAAATTAAAAAGAGACTGGCAGGATTGGAAACTATGAAGTCGGGTATCATCGCGCCGGATTTTCAATATAAAAATGATGCTGGAAAATTTGTATCCTTTCATTCTTTCAAAACTGATTGTAAATATAAACTGATACTATTCTGGTCGGCAGATTGCAGTCATTGTAAAGAACTGGTTAGCAAATTATATCTCTGGTCTCAGCGAGGAAGTAATAAAAAACTTGTTACTGTTTTTGCTTTGAGTGTTGATAATACTGATACAGAAATTCAAAAATGGAATGAAGCAACACAAACATTGTCGGGCTGGATTCATTACCGGTGTGAAGGTGGCATAAACAGCCCAGAAGCTAGTAGCTATTTCATTCTTTCTACACCAATCATGATTCTTGTTGATACAAAAACAGATAAAATTATTTCTCTGCCTGAAAAAATTATAGATTTAAAAAATATCCTGATTAAAATGTCATAACACTTTTTTTATCGGCGGTGGTGTGGTAGCCGCAAAAAGTTTGATTGCGAAAAAATCATAACTTTGTTATGGCGATATGATTTAAGACGTAAGAGGTATTGGAAACTATATTGAGATTTGGGAAACGGCAATTAGAATGGAACTAGGAACGTTAGAACGGAATTTTATCTCTCCAGTTTTAGAGGAGACGAACCCAACATTAGATTGGCATCAATTTCAGAAAAGAATAAAGGTAAATCTAGATTGTTCCAGGCTACCGGATGCAAGCGAGATAGCGGGTGTTTGTAAACATCTTGCGCTGAGAGATTTTTTTCATGCGCTGCACAATCAGGGAAACCCTGCGGTGTACTGGTTTACGATAATCTCATACCACGGCTTTAAACAAGTCTACGATGCCATATCGGAGGCTCGGCAAAAGGTGCAAAGAAGATTTCCCGCTCAGAAAAAACTTAGCCACCCGACAAAAGTGCTGTATGTAGGCAAGGTGCGAAGCGATCTCCGTAGCAGAATGATTTCGCATCTTGGATATAATCTACGGCCGGAAAATCATGGATTGCAGCTATGCCATTGGGCTAAAAAAATTAGCCTTAAACTCGAACTTACCTGTATGATGTTGCCAAAAGAATTTAAAGATTCAGTCCTTTATTTTGAGTCACAAATTGCCACAGAATTACAGCCACTTCTTGGCATGTACTAATTTACCGTTCAAGTGAGTTGAATGAAAAATTTATATTGGAAACTGTTTATGGATAGTCTCAAATTCATCAAAATCAAGTTTTAGTTCTGCAACAGTCGGTTGAGTAATTACTTCTTCAGGATTACTATGTGCATTTGTATATCTGCAACATCTTTCGTAAATCTCATTGAGTTTATCTTTGTTTTTATTTACCAATAAACCATCGACTTTAATAAAGTTTGTCAGCGCAATATTAGGCTGATAGCGTTTTACTGTACCTCTGAAAATGTGATGCTCTACCAATAATTCAATGGCTGCACGTAGCTCACCGAAACCTTCTGCTGCAACATCATTCTCTCTTCGTCCTTTCGGCAAATTATTCAATAACGTTCGGATTTTAACTACTGGTTTTTTGACTTGATCTATATCGGCATCAGTAATAGATATTACCCCAGTCAGTCCGTATTCCGATCGTATATCATAGAGAATTTTCTGTAGGTCTTTGTAAGTCGCTAGTTTGCAATTGTGCATTATACTATTAAAAAGTAGAATGCTGTGAGTGAAAATTATTACCTGCCTTGACCTCGATAATGTGAGTAACCTTCTTGAAACGTCTTCTATGATATGATGGTCTAAACTATTTACGGGGTCGTCAAAAATAACGGGGGATTTTGATTTATCAAGCTGTAATTCGGTAAGAAATTCTGCCAGAGCGATTGCTTTTTGTTCTCCTTCGCTCAAAATGTCGGAGAGAATATATGATGTGTTTATTCGCTGTTGAAGTCGTGAATTTCCTTTCGAAGTTCCGAAGGTCAATTCAATTTTAATATTTGACTTCCTAAGAGCTTTTAGTTCTTCAGTAAAATACTTATTAAATTCTGTTTGTACCAACTCCTCTCTAGCTTCAGTAGTTTTCCTGCTTATGGTGTTTGTCGAGAAACTAGATTTATGATTCAAAAGAGTTGAAACTATTACTTTGTTTGCTATAGCCTTTTTTACATCCTCGGTTCTTGTTGAAAGAAATTCTCTATCTTTTAACTCATTAATTTTCGCAATGAGCTCTTTTTCTTTGATAGAAATATTATCAATTGTATGGATTTTTAGCTTGATCGCCTCCTCGGTTTTTGTTTTTCTTGACTCTAAGAAGGTAATGTATTCAGTATAATCAAGATCGAATTTTATTTCATCAAACTCTCCCTTGTCAACAATCGCTTTCCAACTGGCAAGAAGTTTATTATATTTACTAATGCCCTCGGGTTGGACAATTTTTCCGTCCGAATCACGTCCAAATGTATCTTGGTGAAAAATTAATGGGACTTCGATAGCAGCTATGAGTTGAATAATGGATGTCTTTGAATCTTTAGCTTTTTTAATTAGCTCTTGCGTGTTGTCATTTAACAACTTCCGGTAGCTCCTTAGAAGCGCTATGGAATTCTCAGTTTTCAATTCTTGTTTGCAATACACACAAGTTTCAGATTCTCCTTTCGGGTAATCGTCCTTGTTTAATATTTTAATGTATTCATCTGCTGCTTTTATAAAGGCTTGGAACTCTTTGGATAAATAAAAGTCAATGTTATTGGTTTCAGCAATCTCCTTTAACCCAACTTTTGTTTTGGCTTCTAAGTCATGTAACTGTTTATTGAGTGTGACTAAGTTTACCCAAGTATTTTCATTCAATGCTTTCTGTGCTTTCAGGACTTTGCCAAGGATTACATCTATTTCACCAAGTTGGGTTCTGAAATTTGCCAACTCTTTTTCAAGTAAAGCCTTGTTCAGGTTCTTTAACTCTAACTCGCAATCGGCTAAGCTCGTTTTATGACCATCGTCAAAAGTTGAAATTTCTGTCAGTCTAGGCAGGCTTGAATTCCCCTTTAAATTAGAGATGAAATTTTCTTGTAGTGTACCAGGGTGAAGGTTGGTTGCCCAAAGGAGCAGCGTTGGGTATTTATCAATAGTTTCTTGCCACAGTCTTGCTAAATATCCTAATTCATCAGAGACAAGATTAAATAAATGAAATCCGATTGGTGAGACAAGTAACCCTCGATCAGCAAGAGATATTTGAACGCAATTGTTATTGAAGATTGAAATATTTTCTAACGAACTATTTTTTGCCTTGCCATCCCAGTTAAATTCTCCATCAACACCATCAACTCTATATTTAATTGTAGCCGTTTGCGGTTCTTGAGGTTTAGTAATATCGCACAAAATATTGTTGTAAAGTTCATAGCTATAGCCTAAGGCCTTCAAGATCCGACCGTATCCAGTTTTACCAGAGCCATTTTCGCCGTAGATCACAGTTATGTTATCAGCGAATGTGATGGTCTGATCCAGTGCCAATTTATTTACACCTTTTACTTCAGAAAGTGAAATGATATCGATCTTTTTGGTGGAAGGGGAATAGACAGGTTTTTTAATTGCCAAGTCAGGCAATCCGGATTTAAGTTTAATTGACTGCAAGAAATAATCAAAGACCTCCTTTTTGTCTTCAATCGTCAGATTTGTTTCTGTGCCGATTATTTTTGAGATCAATAGTTTACCCCATTCTCCATTTGATTCCCCCCATTCCCATAGGAAGTCAACAATATTTCGTTTTGTTGCAGTGCTCACAGCCATATTATAATCTTTAAGTGGAAAAAAATCTCGCTCCGTCGTGTAAAGTAAGCTTAATATTCTCCCTGTGGTAGGGGAAATACCCCGTATTTATAGGGGAAAAACACCCCCGCGTACCGGGAAAAACACCCCCTCTATTTTTAAAACTTGGCTAGTAATATCATGGAGGTAAAAGCGCCTGCGGCTGTGGGTGGGCGAAAGTGATTGCAATATTTTATTGCAATCACTGTGTGGCTCGCCGAAAAGGGGTAAAGCGAAGCGGAACCCCTGCGAGTGCCACCGGCTGGGGCGACTTGTTAAGCATGAGGTACGAATGCACAAGTCTCACAGTGCAGGATTTTTGCGTGGCATGGCAATAAGCCAGGGCTTGTGCCAGCAAAAATCCGTAACGCAGCCGGTGGTTTCGCGGGCGAGCACATACGAGGGCTGCGGATGGACTTTAGGCTCTGGGAACGAATGAAAACGCATCGAATGGTGTGTTTGAAGTGAGTGGACAGTTAAGCCTAAAGGACATAGTAGCAGCCATGAGACTTTTTTGTGAGAAGCAAAAAATGTGACATACCGCTCCTGTATGTGTTGATTCCAAGCGACAAGGGAGCATGGTGTCAATGCCTAACAGGAAAAACAATCTCTTGCTTTGCTTCCATTGAAAATGATATCAAAGCAAGTGATTGTTTTAGATATGGCGCATTATTTGCCGAGCAATAAAGTCGAATTCCGATTTACCTGCGGGTGGGTGGCTGTAGAGCGATAGCGGAGCAGACATCATTTAGATAAGTGCATAAGCGCACCGAACTGTTTTTATTTTAATAAATTTAAAATAGTAGAGGTAACTGTAATTCTTTCTGTAGGAACAATAATATATTTCCATTTTTTTACAATCCCAAACTTACCTAAATTTCTATTAACTATTTCACAGTATTTAAGAGCTGTTTGTTTTTTTGCTTGTACACTTGAGGTTCTAATTTCCTCTTCAGGTTTTACCTCAACCATTACAATTTCATCATCTAACTCAACAACAAAATCTGGTTCATACCTATGATGTGCTTCTCCTTCTGTGTCACGCCAATATAAACCCTCAAATTGATTTGGTGCAGGACGAAGCCAATTTATTACAGTTTCATCACGTTCAAGTAAGTATGCCAAGCGGACTTCATCGGATGAGTCAAAGCGATACATTCCATGACAGGCTTTGTGAAATTGCCCATACAAAAATTTAGCACTAAACGTATTTAGTTGTGATTCTAGTCGAACAGATTTTTCTCCGAGAGATAATGAAATATTATATTGCTCTAAATAAGGTTTTGGTTCTCCAACGTCAGATTCTAAATAACCTTCAAATTTTAATTCCTTATGAGTTAATATTTGTTTGTGAATATCTTCGGCGATACTCCTCGCGTTACTTTCGACAATTAAAGCTAAATTATCTTCATCAATTGCTTTTTTACGATAGTGAGATACCGCTTGATCCGCTAATTTAAGAAGCAAGGGTTTTTGTTCCAGATCATCATAATCTAAAAGCGGAAAATCTAAGAGAGCAGCAATAATTGTGTTTTGTGGAGTTTGTTTATTATGTGAACCGAAACTACCTATTCTTGTTACTTCAGTTCGTCTGCGCCCAGGAATGTCATCACCAAACAAATCCTTTTCTCGATCATTTTGTAATTGCTCCTCAAGGATCGCTTTTTCATTTGTATATGATTGAATGATACTTGTATCTAAATCAAATGGATTAAGAGAAAGTTCTCCGAAACTAGGGGTGAGTATTAACCGTGGAATAGAAATGTTTCTCTTTTCCATAGTTTCACTTGATTTTTGTGCAATCTTTGATAGTTCATCTTTTGCTTCTTTACTAAAAGAACCAAAAAGCGTATCACTACCAAATGACAATTCAGTTTGAGTAGTTGGTTGTTGTCCATGAAAATCAGAAAATGATAAATTCTTTATAGTTTCTTTAGTTAAACTAGTTACAATTTCATTTGTCTTTGAATCAATAAAGTTTTTTAAAACGCTAGATTCCATATTCTCAGCGTATGGATTTTTTGAGACAATTTCAGTAGCTTTTTCTGCAACAGCTTGCATTACTACTTGGTTATTTCTTATTTCATTTGCAACACTTTGCAGAATTATAGGCTGTACCTCAGTTAAGACTTTTACTTCCTTTGCTTCACTTGATGAAATTTTTTCAACCTGCCCTTGAATAAGAGGTGAATCTTTGGCAAGCGCAACAACTTTTGCAAATTGTTCATGTGCAACCAACACAAGCCTATCAACTAATGGAACACCAGTCCTTTCACCATAAGGTAGACGTAATCCACGACCTATTGTTTGCTCTGTTAAAATTGCTGCTGCCGCTTCACGCAAAGGTGCTATTGTATATACATTTGTAACATCCCAGCCTTCTTTGAGCATGTTAACGTGAATTACAATTTCAACAATGTTTTCAGGCTGTTCAAGTGAAATTAATTTTTCAATATTTTCATCCGCTTCATCTCCTCGCAATTTTGTGTGTACCTCAATGACCTTTCCTATATATTCACCGCCACGAAAATTATCACTATCAATCAGAGTTCTTAACTCCCTTGCGTGAGTGGTATCTTTCGCGACAACTAACATTACAGGTTTTACAACATGAAGATTGTTTTCAAGGGCATATTCTTTAAGTGCATTTTTAGCTCGCTCATGAAAATAAGCTGCCAACTGTAGTTTTCTAGCATCTGTTTCAATTGAATCAGAATTAAATTGACTGAAATCAGTATCTCCCTCTGTACCAACCCAAGGGTCTTTTACAAGTTTTCCCCTAATCGCATCGCCTAAATTGTATGAATACAAAACATTTTTCATGACGATTTGTTTTGCATTTTTTCCTGTTCCTTGAGTTCTTAAATAAGGTGTTGCTGTCATTTCTAGTCCGAACAATGGGTCTAGAATATCTACCTTAAAGATAGATATTAGTTGACACTGCTTTGCATCGAAAATATTATACTTATTAGTGCTGCCTAATAGATGGTATTCTCTCATGAAATAGGATAATGGTAAAGTTAGCTGATAATTAAAAGAGCCTTCATTTTGAAAGCTCTTTTTGATTTAATACTTCTTCAAGTAATTTTTTCTTACTAGGAAATGGCGCATGATCTCCTTTCTCCCATGAGAAAATTGTACTCTCGTTCACACCCATTTTTTTAGCTAAATCCTCCTGACTTAGCCCGTTTAAAATCCTGAATTGTTTAATCCTCCCGCCCAAAGTTGCCGTTTCAACTGGAAAGGGATTGTACCCCAAAAATTCAATCAGTTTAGGATAATATTGAATCTGTGGAGCGCTCCTTTCGTTCTCCCATCCCGTGATTGAATCCTCACAAACATTGAATATCTTTGCTATATCGGTTTGGAATAATTTAAGCTGCATTCGGCGGTTTTTAATATGCTCTCCGATATGTTTCAGATTTTCAATAGGTTGTGATGGAATTTGAGCAAATAACTGGACGTGCAAAAAAGGCAACGCAGGTATGAAGTTGTGTTGGGTATTTTGCGAATTTAGGAAATAGGAGGGATGGTAGCGGAATCGGATCGCTACCTCGTCACCAGCAATTGTTATTCGGCTGGTGATTCTTTCGACAAAGGAGCGTTTTGCGGATTTGTCGAGGGTACTCCATCTTTCATACATTGTTTTTGCTTCATGCTTTACCGCATCGCCGTTTAGTTCCTCTATCCTGAGCATGTCAATTTCGGCTTCGATTTGGGGAATGGAATTTTCAATTTGCCGGAGTTGTAGGTCAAGGGGATTGTAGTAACTGCCGAATCGATCTTTGGGAATCTGACCAGCCATATACAATTCCATTTTTAAATCCATATCTGCCTGAATTCGTTTTTTGTCTTTCAAAAAAGATTCAAGTGATTTTTCTTTCTCCGAAATTTCCTTTTTCGCTTTTGAAAGAAACTTATCGAAATGCGAATCAGACATTAGGAAAATTTCCATTTGTGAAAAATATATTTCTTCGATGTCGTCAACTCCGATTTTGGTTTTCTTGCATGTTTTGCATCGGTAGGAATTTCCGTGAGGGTTGTAATACATTTTGCCATCGCAGCCACAATATAGGATCCCCGAAAAAAGCTGTGTTACAGATTTAGCGGGTCTGTGGTTCTTTTCTTCCTGTTCAATGAGAATTTTATTACACTTGTCCCATAGTTCGGCAGAAACTATGGCAGGGCAGGTAATTTGAACCCATTCACTTTCGGGTTTTAACACCCACTTTTTGCCGTCTCCTAAACTTTTGGTGTAGTTGGCAAGCCGGACACCTTTCGCCGTGCTATCGTGCAGCAATCTGCCAATGGTGGTATCACTGAACTCAGAGCCGTTCCGTGTCCGATGTCCCATTTCGTTTAGCTTCCGTGCTACCAACCCTTTCTTTTTGTGTTCTGCAAAGAGTTCATACATCAACTTCCGTATCGGAGCTTCTTGCTTGTTTACAATCAATTCCTTGCCTTTCCATTGATACCCATAAGGGGCTGCACCTCCTAAAGGTTTACCCATTTTTGCCCGTATGGGAACCGATGCTGCAACCCGCTCGGCAATTTCTGCTCGTTCCCATTCTGCCATTGCAGCAATGATTGTGAAAAACAATCTGCCTGATGGTGAACTTGTATCAATGTTCTCAGCCAAGGAAATCATGTCAGCGTTTGATTTTCTAAACAGTTCGGAAAATTCAAGCAGTTCCTTTGTGTTTCTTGCTAACCTCGCAAGCTTTGAGAATACAAGGGCGGTAATCCGTCCGGTTTGAATATCCCGAAGCATTTTCTTAGTCTCAGGCAATTCCATGACGGTTTTTCCAGAGATCGCTTCAAGGCGGTATACTTCTATAACCTCCCAACCTTTTGCCTCTGCGTAATACCTGGCTCTTTGCTCATGGTGTTCGGGGCTGTCGTCCTTAACTTGAAATTCAGTTGATACTCGTACCCAAATTCCTACACGTTTTTTCTGTTCCATGCTATGAAATTTTCAATGTGAAGTTAAAAAATGATTTTTGTTTGATTTAAGTGTAGTGCGTTTTACCGGAATGGTAAGGAAGATGGAATTACCATTTATGGTGATAAAAGGGGATAACCGCTCAAACAACCTTTACCATTTTTAGTAAATCAATCCTTCTTTTTTCGCCTTGCTTCCTAGTCCAAAATATAGATATTAACAGCTATGAATTTTGTGGTAGAATGCAAAAAGTAAAGGACAATAAAATACCAGTAGAATTTGCATCTGACGAAATAGCATTGCGCTATTTAGCACGAATTCTTGTACAGGCCTTTATTGACCATAAAGAAAATGAACGCATTAAATCAGATATCAAAAAGAAAAGCGGTAATCTATTGTCGAGTATCAACAAAGGAACAAGTTGAAGAAGGCAATAGTCTTGCTACTCAAGAACGTATTTGTAAAGAATACGCACTAAACAATGACTTTGAAGTTATAGAAACATATCGGGAGCAGGGTGAAAGTGCAAAGACGGCTGACCGAACCGAACTTCAAAAACTACTTGCATATTGTTCAAGTAAAAAGAATAGCATAAAGGTTGTCATCATTTATAAATTAGATCGGCTTTCACGCAATACTGACGATTACAGTCAACTCCGTCTTATGTTAAAACGGTATGGTGTGGAAATTAAATCTACATCAGAGCACTTTGAAAACACTCCCGTTGGTCGGTTCATGGAAAATACATTGGCTAACATTTCTCAGTTTGATAACGACATCCGAGCCGAGCGTTGCTCCGGTGGAATGAAGGAAGCAATTCGTGAAGGTCGGTATGTTTGGAAAGCTCCGATTGGCTACGACAATATACGCGTATGTGGCAAAGCCACTATTGGTAAAAATTTAACAATGGCTCCACTTATTCTTCGCGCATTTGAAATAGTGGCAAGTAATACCAGTTCTGTAGAAGAAGTGTATCGCATAATGACAAAGGAAGGGTTGACTCGAAATGGTAAGCCTCTTGTCAATTCATATTTTCGGGAAATATTTGCCAATGAATTATATGCAGGTTGGATAAATAAATTTGGTGAAAGGCACAAAGGGTTATTTGAGCCGATTGTTTCTAATGAATTATTTGTACACGTGCAACGTGTTTTAAAAAGCAACGGTAAGCTAAATAATCCGCACATAACAGATCATCCCGATTTTCCTTTGAGACGGTTTATAGTGAATGAAAACAATAAAAAACTAACAGGTAGTTGGTCGACAGGGAAGTATAAGAAGTTTCCATATTACCGCTTTGGCAGAACTGGCGGGAGTAATTATAATCGAGATAATTTTGAACATGCATTTATGCGGTATATGGATTACTATGCACTTGATAATGCACACTACCAAAAATTAAGACGTTTTATTAAAGAGGAACTAGTTGCACGAGATCAAATTGAACAAAAAGAATCGGAAAACTTACAGAAACACATCAAGGAACTTAATGCACGACAAACCATTTTGATTAAGAAAAATATAGACGGGATTATTAGTGATACTGTATTAAAGCAGCAACTTGATGTTATTGATGTGGAACTAACGAATTCTCATACGCTACTTTATAACCATTCCTCTGAAAAAATTGATATTTCTGAGTGTGTCAATTATCTTGAACCGTATTTTAAAATGCCTAGTAAAATATGGCTCAAATCAAAACCTGCCACAAAACTTGCTCTGCAGGTGTTCCAATTCCCATTAGGTTGCACTTTTACGAATAATTCTTTTGGAACTCCACAAATAAGTAAGTTCTTCAAGGTGAAATCTGCATTATCGGATGCAAATTTCGGTAGGGTGGACCCTAGCGGACTCGAACCGCTTGCCTCCTCATTGCAAATGAGGCGCTCTACCAGATGAGCTAAGGGCCCAAAACTTCACGGGGAGTATTATATACGAAAAAATAATTTTAGGCAATAAAAATGGCTACATACTCCTTTGTGGGGAATACGTAGCCATAAATTTTTATACCTCACTTTTAGTGAGTACGGCATGCTATTGCACGCTGAGCCGCGTAAGGTTTTTGATATTTTTTACCTTTCTGTTTTTCGGGTATTTCAATAATAATAGATTGTTTTTTAGGCAGGTTTTTTAAAAAAATGATTAATTGATGTTGCAATTTACCATTTTCATAAAAATTCGGTTTTTGAAGTTTCTGTAAAACTTCTCCAATTTTTGGATCATGATCAGGGATGTTTCTTGTATTATAATCTCTTTTAATTTCCAAATTTTCCGTATTAAGATTAATACCGGAAAATATTACTCCGTTTGTATCTGTTAATGTGCATACGAAGTTCCCGTTACTTAACATAACAATGCTTTTGAAATCCATAATGTGCGTGTTTTTAAAGTTCACTGATACTCTACAACTTTTAAATTTTATGTCAACTGATTTATATTGGTGTTATTTTTTTGCACCGGTAGGTGATTGTTGTGCGTATTATTTGTAGGAGTATAATTAAATGTCTCTTATTTTATAAACGTGCGTTAATTACAAAATTTTTTATGCAAAACCCATACGAGAATGCAATGATGCAATTGGACCGAGCGGTAGAAGTTCAAGCGTTTCCTGAAGCTTTTTTGGCTCAAATCGCTGTGCCAAATCGCGAACTTCGTATTTCGATTCCAGTCAAAATGGATAACGGAGAAACAAAAGTATTTGAAGGATATCGCGTCGAACACAACAACGCGCGTGGTCCATACAAAGGTGGAATTAGATACCACTATGATACTGATATCAATGAAGTAAAGGCGCTCGCTTTTTGGATGGCACTCAAGTGTGCTGTGGCAAACATTCCGATGGGTGGAGGAAAAGGAGGAGTTACCGTAGATCCAAAAACACTTTCAAAAACAGAACTCGAAAAGCTTTCTCGTGGATGGGTACGTGGACTTGCTGATGTGCTTGGACCCCGCAAAGACGTGCCTGCGCCTGATGTAAACACAACTCCAGAAATTATGTCATGGATGACTGATGAGTTTGCACTTATTACCGGAGACAAAACAATGGCGACGTTTACAGGTAAGCCACTCGACAAAGGTGGTTCAGAAGGTCGTGGTATCGCCACAGGGCTTGGAGGATTTTATGTGTTTGATGTGCTTCGCAAAAAGTACAATGTGCCAGATGGTGCGAAAGTTGTGATTCAAGGATTTGGAAACGTGGGAGGAAATGCCGCAGAAGTTTTTGCAAAAAATGGATACAAAATTATTGCGATGTCAGATTCCAAAGGTGGTGTCGTCAAAGACGATGGCATTGATGTTAAAGCACTCGAAGATTGGAAAAAGGCAAATGGTACACTCGCAGGATTTCCTGGTTCACGCACGGTGACGAATATGGAACTTTTGGAACTCGAATGCGATGTGCTTATCCCAGCTGCACTCGAAAATCAAATTACGGTAGATAATGCAACAAAGATTAAAGCAAAATTTATTCTCGAACTTGCAAACGGTCCAATCACTACAGAAGCCGATGAAATTTTGTTTGCAAAAAATATTCCTGTCGTGCCAGATATTCTCGCAAACTCAGGAGGGGTAACAGTCTCGACATTTGAATGGGAACAGAATCTCAAAGGTGAACACTGGAGTGAAGCCGATGTATTTGCAAAACTCAAAGAAATTCTCGATCGCGAAAGTATGGTGATTTATGAAAAATCAATCGCGGCAAAAACAGATATTCGTCGCGCAGCATTTATTGTGGCACTCGAGCGTATCGCAAAGGCAATGGGGTACTAAAAATTTAATACAAGCAAAATAAAAAAGCGCGTACAAAACATTGTGATGTTTCGTGCGCGCTTTTGGATGATGTGTAATACTTAGTGTCTTAGAATAATTACTTGCTTCCGTTTTGTTATTTTTATTGCGCCCCCGATTTGCAGGCTGTCACCCTTTGATTTGGTGACCATAGTTGCGTGGTTCTCATTTGAACCAGCAAACTTGTAATACAAAGTTGAACTGTCAGTTCCAGGCTTTGTGCTAATACTTGTCACTGCTCCAACCCTGGAACTGTCTGCGCCATAAATTGGCAAATCTTCTCCGTTGTCACTGCCTGTGTTGCAGGAAGTCATAAGAAGTGCTGTAGCTCCTACGAGTGCGAAATTCAGAATAATACTTTTCATTTGATCCGTTTTTTATTTTGATTTTAAAGTGGTTTAAACTATCATAGGTATTATAGCATAGTAAATCATATTTTGTCAAGTACCTCAAAAACCCTTGAAATATGGGGATTTCCTATTAAAACAATACCGTAAACAGGGTATACTATATATACGTATATGACTCTGCGCCAAAACCGAATTCAAATAATCAAATATGCACCACCACCATCTGATTTGCCAGTGTTTGGCAATGTTGATTCTGCGCAGGTTTCGTTTATTGGTCGTACCAATTACGTCGCGTCACTCGAAGAAAAGAAATTTATTTTTGGTATCAAACGTGTCGATCGTAAACGTCACACGTATATCATCGGTAAATCTGGAGTGGGGAAATCCAAACTTCAGGAACTTTTTGTGCGCCAAGATATTGCCTATGGATATGGCGTGTGCGTGATTGATCCACACGGAGAATTTATCGACGATATTTTAAACTTCATTCCTGATGAACGCATTGATGACGTGTGTGTGATTGATCCGTCGGATGTAGAATTTCCTGTATCGTTTAATCCGCTGCAAAATGTAGATCCGACATTCAAACATCAATTGACGCAACGATTGATTGAAGTATTGTCGAAACAATTTGGTAGTAATTGGACACCACGCCTCGAACACGTGTTTCGATTTACAACGCTTGCGCTTCTCGACTATCCACATGCGACAATGCATGGAATGATTTCGATGCTTACTGATAGATCGTATCGTGAAAAAGTTGTTGAGTATATCGAGGACGACATGGTCAAACGTTTTTGGGCGATTGAATTTGCTGATTGGTCGGAAAAGTTTGATACCGATGCTATCATTCCGCTCGTCAACAAGCTTGGACAATTTCTCTCGAACCCAATGCTTCGAAATATTTTTGGACAGAAAGAAAATAAAATAAATTTAGAGGAATTAATGAACCAGCAAAAAATAATTCTCATTAATCTCTCAAAAGAAAAAATCGGAGAAGATAATGCTAGTTTTTTTGGTTCAATTTTTTTGACAAAAATAAAGCAAGCTGGAATGTCGCGTGCTAAATTAGATTCGAGAGATCGCAAAGATTTTTATTTGTATATTGATGAATTCCAAAACGTAGTGACTGATACGTTTGAAAATATTTTGTATGAAGCCCGTAAATATAGCATCAATCTCACAATTGCACATCAGTACATGGGGCAACTCACGCCCAAAATTCAACATGCAGTGCTCGGAAATATCGGAACGATTATTTGTTTCCGTGTAGGTGGTGAGGACGCGGTGACGCTTCGTCCAGAATTTGCACCGATTTTTGACACCAAAGATATGATTAATTTGGGAATCGGAGAATTCTATATAAAGACGACGATTGATGGTGAATCGTATGATCCTTTTTCTGCTGAATCACTTAAAGTCTTGCCTGCACCATATGTATCAAATAAACAAAAAATTATTGATGCGTCACGAGAAAAGTTTTCGATTCCTGTATCTGATGCAAAAAAAATGATTGACGAAGAAGAATTAAAAAGTTCTCAAAATACGCAAGAAGAAATACATAGGCACGAAAAAGAAAGAAATATAGAAATAGATACTGAACAAATCGCAGAAGCTGTTTTTCAAGATTCTCCGAAATTGATGGATTAAAAATAATTTACATACATATATGTTTACCGGAATAATAGAAACAACTGCACGGATTGATTCGAAAGAAAATATTGGACACAATGTTCGGATTGCAATTGAGCTCGATAAAAAGTGGAAATTAAAATTAGGGGATTCGGTGGCGGTGGCTGGAGTGTGTTTGACTGTGGCTGAAATAAAAAAGAATACAAAAAACAATCTATATTTTTTTGATATGATTCCTGAAACACTTGAGAAAACTACGTTTGGCAAAAATATATATCCGATTGTAAATATTGAACGACCGATGGTGTATGGTGCGCGCGTGCACGGTCACATCGTATCGGGCCATGTGAATTGTGTGGGAACGGTGACAAAAATTTCTGACGACAAACGAGGATATCGAATCGAAATTGCATACCCAAAGAAATTTAAAAAATATGTGATTGAAAAAGGTTCGATTGTGATTAATGGAACGAGTTTGACGATTGCAGAGGTAAAAAATTCTGCCAGTGTGGCAAGCCTTGCTGTGGCACTGGTACCGCATACACTCAAGGTCACAACACTTTCGAATTTAGAGAAAGGTGATATTGTTAATTTGGAATTCGACTTATCAGATAAGAAGTAAAATCAAATGACACAAGAAGCAAAAAATAAAGTATTTGAAAAATTTACTGCGCCGGAGTGGAACGTCGGTATTGTTGTGGCTGGATTTAATTTGGATATCACCGAAAAGCTTTTGGAAAGTGCAAAAGAATGCGCACTTGCGTATGGCGTACAACCAGAAAATATTTCGGTAGAATACGTAGCAGGTTGCGTAGAAATTCCACTCATTTTGCAAACATTTGCACAAACCAAAAAATATCACGCACTCGTGGCGCTCGGTGCAATTATTCGGGGAGATACACCACACTTTGATTTCGTCGCTAAAGCAGTGACGGAAGGTGTGATGCGCGTGCAATTGGATTCTGGAATTCCGATTGGATTTGGAATTTTGACACTCGAAAATAAAACACAAGCAGAAATTCGATTACGTTCCGGATACGGATCAATGGAAGCTGCACTACAATCAGCAAAAATTATTGAAGGGATTAAATAAAATATTTTTCCTCTTGTTACTTGATACTCCATAACGTATAATTTATGATATGGATTTTCTCCCAGAAGGGATTAACTTTAATAGAGACATAACATATCTTGCAAAAACAAATTTCCGAAAGGATGAGCAGATTTTTGGTATCAAACGTAGAGACAGACGTCAGCATATGTACGTGCTTGGAAAATCTGGAACGGGTAAATCCGTGCTTCTTGAAAATATGATTGTGCAAAATATTTGGAATGGTGAAGGCGTGTGTGTGATTGACCCGCACGGCGAATTGGTCGAAAAGATTCTTGCCACGATTCCTCCACATCGCGCTAAAGATGTCATATATTTTAATCCGGCTGATATGGACTACCATATTGGTTTCAACGTGCTTCAAATCGATGATCCGCGATATAAACATTTGGTGGCATCAGGTCTCATGGGAATTTTTACAAAAATTTGGGCTAATGCGTGGAGTGCACGTATGGAATACATTCTCAATAATGCAATTCTCGCATTGGTGGAAACTCCTGGTTCGACATTGCTTGGAATTCCTCGTTTGCTTGTCGATAAAGATTACCGCCAACAAATTATTGCAAACGTAAAAGATCCAGTTATTCGAGCTTTTTGGGTGCATGAGTTTGAAGCCTGGCGTGAACAATATCGTAACGAAGCAATTGCACCGATCCAAAACAAAGTGGGACAGTTTCTCTCAAGTTCACTTGTGCGTAATGTTGTCGGACAATCTAAATCAACGATTGATTTGTTTGAAATGATGAACACAGGAAAGATTTTTATCGTGAACGTTTCCAAAGGACGTATCGGTGAAGATAACTCAGCACTTTTGGGTGGAATGCTTATTACCAAAATTCAACTTGCTGCGATGGAACGTGTGCGTATTCCCGAGGACGACCGTAAAGATTTTTATTTGTATGTGGACGAATTCCAAAACTTCGTTACTGACTCGTTCGCATCTATTCTCTCTGAGGCTCGTAAATATCGTCTCAATCTCACACTTGCACACCAGTACATCGCGCAACTTTCGACCAAAGATTCCGATACGGTGCGTGATGCGATTTTTGGAAACGTCGGAACGATGATTGTGTTTCGTGTGGGAGCGGTGGATGGAGAATATTTAGAAAAAGAATTCGATCCAGAATTTACGACGCCTGATATGGTAAATTTGCCGAACTATAAAATTTATCTCAAGCTCATGGTAGATGGCGTGACATCGCGACCTTTTTCGGCAAGTACACTTCCTCCATTTAAAATTCCAGAAAATAGTAATGTGCAAGCAGAAATTATTGAATCATCTCGCGCATTATATGCTCGTTCACGTGAAGATGTGGAACGCGAAATTAATGAATGGAGTGGAATGGGTGGAAGTCCGAATGTGAATTCAACCACTACGTTTACCGAAGGAAAATTCAAAGCGGTGTGTTCATCGTGTGGTAAAGAAACGACTGTGCCATTTGAACCGGAAGAAGGTCGTCCAGTGTACTGCAAAGAATGTATTGCAAAAATTAAATCTGGTGAATTAAAACCTCTCAAGGGTTCACAAAAAAAATCATATGAACCGCAAGCTCAATCATTTGCGGAACTTTCGGGGTTGGGAATTGAGTTTGCTTCAGAAGAAAAGACAATGCATAAACCGTTTTTCAAAAAATCTCCCGAAAAATCATTTGTACCTACAAAACCAAACGTAGCACCTGTATCTGAAAAAATTTCATCGCCAGTATCAACACAAACACAAACTCCAAAACCAGCACCGGTAAAATTTGAAAAACCAATATCAACACCAACTCCAATACTAAAACCAATTCAGAAACCCTTTGAGCCGAAAATTCCGGTATTTTCTAAGTTTTCTGACAAGGGAAAAGTTGTCATCGCTCCCCGTGAACGCAAGGGTCCAGACCATGAAGGTTTGCAAAGTATTCTCAAGGAAGCTTTGGGCAATGCAATGAAACCTGATACAAATAATGTACAAGAAGTAAAAACAGAAATTATTCCAACGCCTGTTGCAGAGGTTAAAAAAACTATTTCTTTGTCGTCTCTCAAAACAATTGAAAATAATTCTCATACTGCAAATACAAAATCATTTGATAAAAATGCTTCAACCGAAAAAGTATCTGCGTTGCAGGAGGCAATTAATCGTGCGCGAAATAGTTCGAATGTAAAAACTGATACAAAAACTGAAATAAAAAATGAAATAAAAACTGAGACAGAAACTGAGACAAAAGCTGAAACACCAGATATTGCTACTACACCAGATGTTTCTCCCAAAAAAGTTCGAGAAGTCCCCGAAGAAGTTTTGAGAACAGTTTTGAATTAATAAAGGTTTATAATTTTTGTTTTTTTATTTAGTAAAAATGAAAAAAATAATTTTTGTAAGTTTTTTGTTTGTATGTGTACCGTTTGCGCATGCACGCGCCGCACTTGTGTTTAGTGAAGTAATGTATGATCCACCGGGTACGCAATCAGCGTGGATTGAAGTATACAATAATGGTACTCAATCTGTTGATCTCACAAAATATTTTTTGTATACAGACGGGGGAGCAAGTACGAGACATAGCATAACGCAAAAGGCAACTGGTACGACACTACTTCCTGGTGGTGCGTATGCAATAATTGCCGACGATCAAATTGGGTTTAATACTACATACCCCAATTTGTTGTCGGTTGATAGTAGTTTTAGTATTCCAACAACGCGCGCAAGCGTTTTTATTTTGACTACTGATACAGCACGGCCACCTGTTTTGATTGATGATCAGATGACACTTGATCCAAGTTTGGGTGCCAAAAACGACGGCAATAGTTTACAAAAAAATTCAAGTGGTATGTGGGTTTCTGCTACGCCAACACCTGGTGCTATAAATGCCGAAAATTCGGTAGTAGCTATTACTGCTTCGTCTACAACAAATACTACGACAAGTACATCGCAAACAATTGATTCTAGTTCGTATGGTTTACCTGTAAATAATACAAATTCTGCATCTCCGTCAACTCAATCAGTAACTCCACAAGTGCAACTTTTTGTACCCAAAAATGCGACTGCGGGAATTTCGATTGAAATTATTCCGCAACTTGCTGGAATTGATAATCCATCGCACACCAATAAATCATTTCATATTTCATTGGGTGATGGAACTGAATATGATTATTTTTATCCGATTCCGTTTCGACACACATATAAATATCCTGGGACATATGTCGTAACGTTTGAGTATCGACATAATCCATATGATGAAAATGATTTTGATGTACTCTCTGCTCGAAAAATAATTGAAATTACATCGCCATCTGTTGTGATACATGCAGTGAATGCCGATGGTTCGATCGAGCTTGCAAATACTGACACAAAAGAAATAGATATTTCAAATTGGATGTTGCAGTCTGTGACGGATCCGAATAAATATTTTGTAATACCCAAAAGTACAATTTTGCTTGCTGGAAAAAAGATTATACTTCCTGTTGAAATAACTGGTTTTGAAAATCTAAATACAAATTCTTTTGCATTGTATTTGCCTGGGCAACGTGTGGCAACTGATGTATATGGTGTAGATAAAAAGTCGGATTCAAGCTTAATTGTTGATAGTAATGCAACTGTAATACAAAAAAATATTTCTGCAAAAATTTCTGCAGTGCAAACAAAAAATAAAAACCCAGTACTTGTATCAAACGTATCACAGACACTTACACAAAAAGATGTTGATTCGGCAGCACGTGCGACATCAGATATGTCACTTGAGGCACAATCAAATTTGCCATTACAAAATACTGCACAAAATTTTTCATGGCCGATTGCGATAGTTGGTATCGGCGGAATGCTTTTGGTTGCTATTTTTGCAGTAAAAAATAAAAAATCATGGTCGGAGAGAAAATTTTTGCATACTAATTCCGACACAAAGTCTGCAAAAGAACTTGCTGACGAAATTCGAATTATAGATGAATAATGATGTGTACATATTTCTGTGATACTATAGTTGAATTATGACGAGAGATGACCAACTACATGAACTGAATAAAAAATGGTCAAAAAAATGTACTTGTGTACTCAAAAAAACTGCAACGCAACCAGTTTTTGGAAATGGAAATGCTCGCGCAGACATTGTTTTTATTGGTGAGGCTCCAGGAAAATCCGAAGACAAACTCGGTGTGCCGTTTGTAGGTGCGGCAGGGAAATTTCTTTCTGTAATGCTTGAACATATCAAAATGAAACGTGAGGATGTGTATATTACAAACATCGTTAAATATCGTCCACCAAATAATCGTGATCCAGAAAAATCAGAAAAAGAAGCTTGTGCTCGTTGGCTCTATGAGGAATTAAATTTAATTAAACCAAAACTTATTGTTTTTCTCGGACGGCATTCGATGAATAATTTTTTTCCGGAATTAAAAATTTCGGATGCGCATGGTGTATTGATTCATAAAAAAATAACATATATCGATACAGAATATTTTCTCCCGCTCTATCATCCAGCTGCTGCACTATATAATGGTGGTATGCGAAAAACATTACAAGATGATTTTGATTTGATTCCAAAGATTCTGGAAAAAATAGGGTAGTTGTGCTACTATCACCATATGTCTATAAAAACATTTTTAATAAAAAAAGCATTACAGGCAAAGGGTGTTTCAAAGGATCAAGCAGAACAAATTGCCGATCAATTGGTTTCAAATCCTGAGCTGGCAGAAAAGTTAAAAAAACTTGAAGAAAACAAGGAACTCAAAGAACTTTTTGAAAATATCCAAAAAGAAATCGAGGAAAAGAAAAAATCAGGCACACCAGAACAATACGCAATGATGGCCGTGATGACTAAATACAAAGACAAAATTACAAAACACCGTGAAGATTTGATGCCGTTGTTACAATTATTGGGTGGATCAATGGGTCAACAATAATACTATGTCTAAGACGCTTATTTCAATTACAATTCTTGTTACTGTTCTGGTGGTTGGTGGTTTGTGGTATTTTTCGCAGGGACAAACAGCACCAATTGATTCATCAAGTAAGGTTTCATCGCTTGAAGTTCCCATAACAAATTCTACAAGCGAAATTTCAACAACAACGCAACAGTCAATATTAACGTCGACAACAACTAAAAGTATTACAGATACAAATAAAAAATATATGAATGCAACAGTACACACAACTATGGGCGATATTACAATCGAATTTCAAAAAGACGGTGTTCCAAATACTGTCGCTAATTTTGTGAAGCTCGCAAAAAGTGGATTTTATGACAACGTTAAATTTCATCGTGTGATTAAAGGATTTATGATTCAAGGTGGTGATCCACTTACCAAAGACGATTCTCAAAAAGCATTGTGGGGTACAGGAGGACCAGGATATAAATTTGCAGATGAATTAACTGCAGCTAATCATAATGATATTGGAACTATTTCTATGGCAAACGCTGGACCAAACACAAATGGTAGTCAGTTTTTTATAAACACTGCAGCAAATAATTTCCTCGATGGAAAGCATGTGGTATTTGGAAAAGTAACAAAAGGAATGGATATCGTAACTGCAATCGAAAATACAAAAACTGATTCAAACGATCGACCAATAACTCCAGTTGTAATTAAAAGTATTGATCTCCAGTAGTTTTTACACAGATATTTATATGACAGAGTGTGTTATATTTAAATAATATCGATATGGTAAAAAAACTTACATTCGCCCTGTTTTTATTTTTTGTCTGCGCGCTTTTTGTTCCGCAGAGTGCTTTTGCTGGTACGCTTCCGACGTGGAAATTACATGAAACTCCTACATATACGAAATCAAGCGGTGTTAACGGTTGGGCGGGTAGTGTATGGGCAGCAACTGCTCCAAATGGATCTGGGGGTTCCGGTCTTTTTGTTACAGTGGGAAGTTATGGAAATATAATGACGAGTCCTGATGGTTTGACATGGACGATACAGTCGTCTATTGGTGGTGGATGGAATCAGGTTGATTGGTCACCTTCATTACATCTTTTTGTGGCTGTTGGTCATGATGGAGTGCATAATGGATACGCTACCTCACCCGACGGTATAACGTGGACTTCTCGCAATGGGCCAATTTCCTCATCTATATCAGTAGTTTGGGCAGCTACTGCCCCAAACGGTTCTGGTGGACAAGGACTTTTTGTTGCAGTTGGTGGAGGATATGGTTCAACTAATGGAGATCAAGTTGCGACAAGTCCGGATGGAATAAATTGGACAGGTAGAATAGCAGCATCTCAACAGGGATGGATTGATGTGACATGGGGTTCTACTACTCCAAACGGACTCGGCGGACAAGGTCTTTTTGTGGCAGTATCTGACTCAAATAGTACAACAAATGGAGTTATGACGAGCCCCGATGGTATTACGTGGACACTTCACGCCAGTAATACAGGTGGATGGAATGGGGTTACATGGGCATCCACAGCTTCAAACGGTTCTGGCGGACAAGGTTTGTTTGTGGCCGCTAATTCAAGCGCAGCGAGTTCAAATGGAGTTATGACAAGTCCAGATGGTGTTACCTGGACACTTCGTAACACTGCTGGCATTACAAATAATTGGTACGACGTGACGTGGGCGGCAAATGCCCCAAACGGTTCTGGTGGACAAGGTTTGTTTGTTTTGGTTGGAGCTTCGAGTGGCAATGGACGAGAAGTGGAAACAAGTCCAAACGGAGTAACTTGGACTTTTCGTTCAGAAAGTTTTGATGCAAATTATGCAGAAAACTATGTCAGTGTAGTGTGGTCGCCGACCGTTGGAATTTTTGTTGCTTTTAATTATACAAATAATAATGAATATATTTCTAGTTCAGATGGTGTAACCTGGACACAACATACCGCTCCGAATGCACCGCTTCCAGTAGATAGTGCTTGGAGTAGTGTGGTCTGGGCAGCTACTGCTCCAAACGGACTTGGCGGACAAGGTTTGTTTGTGGCTGTTGCAAGTAGTAGTGCGCCAATTACTAATCAAGTTATGACTTCTCCAGATGGAAATAATTGGACTGCACGTACGGCAGCAGCTCTTAATAATTGGACATCTGTCACATGGTCTCCTGACCTCTCACTTTTTGCAGCTGTAGCTTCCTCGGGTACCGGTACTCGTGTTATGACAAGTCCAGATGGAATAAATTGGACCACTCAAACATCTGCATATGATGAACCGTGGAACTCTATTGTATGGTCGCACGAGCTCCATCTTTTTGTTGCGGTCGGTGAGACTTCAACAGGAAATGGGATTATGACTTCTTCAGATGGAGCAACATGGACAATACGACATAATCCAATAAATAGTACATGGTCATCTGTGACATGGTCTCCAAGCCTGTCTCTTTTTGTTGCGGTTGCTTCAGCTTCAGGTGGTGGGGGTAATCGTGTTATGACTTCTCCTGATGGAACTAATTGGACTGCTCAAACTGCTTCTGCTCTTAATAATTGGACATCTGTCACATGGTCACCGGATTTAAATTTATTTGCTGCAGTAGCTTCCTCGGGCACAAGCACTCGTGTTATGACAAGTTCTAATGGTGTGAACTGGACTACTCGAACAAATCCAGTAGATAACAACTGGATGTCTGTTGTATGGTCTCCTTCATTATCCCTTTTTGTAGCAGTTGGAAATAACGGAGGTGTAAATACACAAAATACTGTAATGACTTCTCCTGATGGAACTAATTGGACGGTAAGTACAAACGCTCCTGCGATTTGGTGGAAATCAGTTACATGGTCTCCTGAACTTGGAATTATTGTCGCAGTTGCAAACTATGGATTAAATAGTCTTTCGAATGCCTCACTTGCAGATATGGCAATGTCTAGTCCAACCTCTCCAATTATAGGCTCAACTACAGCTACTTCGACATCGATTTCAGCAACTGTTACGTGGAATACTGATGAAGCTGCAACAAGTCAGGTACAGTATGGTTTAACATCGAGTTATGGGTCTTCAACAACTCTGGATTCTTCACTCATAACAAATCACAGTGTTAGTATTTCTGGACTTACATGTAACACAACGTATCATTTTCAAACGATTTCTTCATATGCTGGATATAGTACTTTTTCAAGCGATTATACATTTACAACAACTTCTGGGGCTTGTAATTCAACACCAACTGTTACGGCATCTGCTGCATCAAATATTACACAAACATCGGCTACTCTTAATGGTTCTATAACTGTAACTGGTGGAGAAAATGCAACTACTCAGGGTTTCAATTGGGGACTTACAAGTTTATATGGAAATACAACAACCGCAACTGGAACATTTGGTGTGGGAACATTTACAACCGACCTCAGCGGACTTTTTTGTAACACCGTATACCACTATCAAGCGTATGCAATTAATTCAATTGGAACAGGAGCGAGTTCACCTGATTTAACATTTACAACTTCTGCGTGTACATCTGCAGTTCAAACATGGACCTCTGTTGACACTACTAATGTGGGAGAGCCGACTGGGTACTCATGGAGTTCTATTGCTTGGTCTGCTAAAAATAATATTTTTGTATCAGTTTCTCAGGGGGCTGGCGGACATATTGCTTCATCGCCTGATGCAGTAAACTGGACAAATAACCCAGCGACAATTGGAACATCTTGGTATTCTGTGATTTGGGCAGCGAGTGCTCCGAATGGAGATGGTCTCGGTGGTACTGGACTTTTTGTTGCTGTTGGAAGTACTGCTGATGTTGCGACTTCTCCTGATGGTCTCAATTGGACAGTTCATTCAAATGTTGTGGCTGGTACGAGTTGGAAATCAGTTGTTTGGGCTCCAGAAAAAAATCTTTTTGTTGCTGTGGCAAACCTTGGTACTGGTCATAGAGTAATGACAAGTTCTGATGGTGTTACTTGGACACTCGGAAATACTCCAGCTGATAATAACTGGGCAACAATAACATGGTCTCCAACTGCAAATCCAACAGCAACTACAACCGGAATGTTTGTCGCCGGAGCATTATCTGGAACATCTCGTATTATGACATCACCAGATGGGTTTAATTGGACATTGCGTACACCATCGGCATTTGGATGGGTTTCGGTTGCTTGGTCACCACAAAAAAATCTTTTTGCAGCAGTATCATTTGGCGGACAATCTAACGGTATTATTACTTCTACTAGTGGTACTGTGTGGACAAATAGAACTTCTGCTGCCACAAACCAGTGGAATTCTATAGTATGGTCTCCCACTGCCGTTGATCCGACTACTCATATCTCAGGTATGTTTGTTGCCACAGCAGGAACAGGAATAGGAACTCGTGTTATGACATCTGCTGATGGTGTAACATGGGTATCACACCGCGCGGCTGTTGATATTGCATGGGTTTCTGTAACATGGTCTCCAGAAAAAAATCTTTTTGTTGCAGTTTCGAGTGCTACACAAGGAGCAAATATTATGACATCACCCGATGGAACAAATTGGACATTGCAAACCGATGCCGTTGGTGTTAACCAAGAGCAATGGGTTTCAACAACTTGGTCTCCAACGCTTGGACTTTTTTCTGCTGTGTCATATAGCAGTACGGGAGGTCATAGTGTTATGACATCACCCGATGGAACAAATTGGACTGTTCGTAATCCAGGATCAACAAATTATTTTTGGAGTTCGATTACATGGGCACAAACTTCGAGTAGTACAGGTTTATTTGTAGCCGTTGCCTCATCTGATACTGGAGCAAACAATCGAGTGATGACAAGTCCCGATGGAATCAATTGGACATTTCACAATGCTGCTGCTACAAACCAATGGACTTCGGTTGCATATTCACCTGATCTAAATCTTTTTGTTGCAGTTTCAAGTAATGGTTCTGCAAATCGTGCGATGAGTTCAACAGATGGTAGTACATGGACAATACAAACAACTCCAAACAATAGTTGGAGCTCTGTTGTGTGGTCTCATGAACTCGGACTCTTTGTTGCAGTAGGAAGTACTGGAAGCGGTGCTGATGTAATGACAAGTAGTAATGGTACTACATGGAATTCAGGGACGGGAATTCCGATAAATAGTTGGACTTCGGTTACGTGGTCACCAGCACTCAATTTATTTGTTGCTGTTGCAAACTCGGGTACTGGTAATCGTGTAATGACTTCTTCAGATGGAATAACATGGACATCTCGTACTTCATATGCAGATAATGCATGGAGTTCTGTTGTGTGGTCTCCTGAGGCTGGTCAATTCGTTGCTGTTGCAGCGTCTGGTTCTGGTAATCTTGTAATGAGTAGTAATAACGGTATTAATTGGACAGGGCAGACACAAGCCGCATCAAATCAATGGAACTCGGTTACGTGGTCTCCTTCACTTGGACTTTTTGCTGCTGTAGCAAGTACTGGTACAAGTACACGTGTGATGATTTCTGCACCAACATTGCCACATTCAGTAGTTGCAACTTCAACTGCTTCAACGGCTACAATTACATGGGTTACTGACCAGGCGGCAACTAGCCAAGTACGATACGGTCTCACAAGTGGATATACTGCTTCTACAACAATTGATTCTTCTCTCGTTATGAATCACACGGTGACTTTTGGTGGACTTGCATGTGGAGGTACAACATATCATTACAGTATTGTATCAACTATCGGTTCGTTAACATCGAGTTCAGTCGATGCAACATTTACAACACTCGCGTGTCCTACTGTGTCAATTGTAGACACTACTGATGCTACAAACATTACCACCACCACGGCAACTCTAAACGGAGACATTACAGCAACTGGAGGAGAAAACCCAGCAACTCGGGGATTCAATTACGGACTTACTTCAAGTTATACTGCAAGTACTACTGCATCAGGATCATTCTCTGTTGGTTCGTTTACTGCATCATTAAGTGGTCTCACGTGCGGAACCACATACCATTTCCAATCGTACGCCACAAATTCTGCAGGTACTGGTACAAGTACTGATGCAACATTTACAACATCTAGCTGTCCAATCGTAATTATTAGTAGCGGTGGGGGAGGTATATCAGTTACAAGACGTAGTAGTGCACATCCACCAATAATTACAGCAGTCAAAGCAACACCTAATCATTTTATATTTACCAAATCATATAAATTGGGTGACAATAATCCTGAAATAAAACAATTGCAAATATTTTTGAATACTCATGGATTTGTTATTGCAACTTCAGGTGCTGGTTCAAAAGGAAAAGAAAACAATTACTTTGGTGCAAAAACCAGATCCGCGCTTACTAAATTTCAAAAAGCAAATAGCATCAAACCATCAATTGGATTCTTTGGTCCAGTTACGATCAGTGCTGTAAATAAAATAATATTGAATGATAAATAAAATATCAGAATAAGCTTTACGTGTTGGAAAATATCCATATTTTTGCTAGTATCTTTGTATGTCATTATCTATCGGAATCGTAGGTCTGCCAAACGTCGGAAAGTCGACTCTCTTTAATGCGCTTACCAAAAAGGGTGTGCCTGCTGAAAATTATCCATTTTGTACGATTGACCCATCGGTCGGAATCGTTGGAGTGCCTGATGAACGCCTTCATAAACTCGCTGAGTTTTCTAAAACAAAACGAACGATTCCTGCGGCGATTGAATTCGTCGATATTGCAGGTCTCGTTGCTGGTGCATCCAAAGGTGAAGGATTGGGAAATAAATTTCTTGCAAACATTCGCGAGACTGATGCTATTTTTGAAATGATTCGAATCTTTCCAATCAAAGGTGGAAATGGAAACGAAATTTTACACGTGTATGGCGACATTGATCCACTTCGCGATATCAAAGTAATTAATTACGAACTTCTCCTTGCCGATCTCGATACTGTTACAAAACGTATGAACAACGTCGCTCGTGATGCAAAGCGCGGCGAAAAGGAAGCTGTGATCGAGGAAGGTGCTTTAAAAAAAATCATCGAAGCTCTTGAGGTAGAAAAAATGGTGAACACGATTGTGTTCGAAGAAAAAGAAATTCCAAAAGTGCAACAACTTGGATTGCTCACTTTCAAACCAATTCTCTATGGGCTCAACAAACGTGCTGGTGCAAAAAATTTGGATGAATCACACCCCGAACTTTTTAAAGACCTTACAGATTACATCACTTCTACGGGTGCAGGATACGTCGTACTCGATGCAAAGATTGAAGATGAACTCAAAGATTTTGAAGGTGATGAAAAAGAAATGTTTCGTGCAGAGATGGGAGGGGGAGATAACGGTATCAATAAGCTTATCGTAGAAGCATATAAACTTCTCGGTCTTGAAACATATTTTACGACAGGTGTAGAGGAAACTCGCGCATGGACAATCAAAAAAGGTAGCACGGCGCCGGTAGCAGGAATGGCAATTCACACTGATTTCAAAGAAAAATTTATTCGTGCAGAGGTAATTAATTGGCAGGAACTTTTGAATGCTGGTTCGTATGGCGAAGCACGATTAAAAGGCAAAGTTCGTACCGAAGGAAAGGAATATGTAGTGAAAGATGGGGATGTCATAGAATTCAAAATTTAGTTTGACACATTAATATTTTCATGCTATAAATAAGAAAAATTATTTAGCATGAAAAAACTCATATTGTTACCGTTTTTAGTTTCCTTTTATGTTTCTTTTTCTCAGAAAAAATCGACGATTTCGGGATTTAAAAATTCCGATCGGTATGACCAAGAAAATGCAATAAAGGTTGATACATCGCTTTTTGGAATACCGATACTTGAAGGATTTAAATATACCTCAAGTATGGAATTTTTGCATATTGATTTGGTTGCAGACAAAAAATTTATTGCCGAGGATTTGCCTAAATATGTGGACGATTTTTATAAAAAATATAAATTTCCTTCAGAAGGAAAAAAACATTTTGTAAAAATTCATCTCAAGTCTGGTGGATGGATAATTTTTCCTGAGAACAGAAAAAAGGATTCTCGTATATTTATTGCCGTATCACCATATTATTATTTTGTAATTAGAGGAGGTCAGATTATCTATTTGTATTACAATAAAGATAAGATGGGAAATATTTTGGGTAGAAATGATGGGTTTTGGATTGAAAATTTTCCTATTGATGTAATCAAAGAATTGATTTACAACCGAAAGATTATTTCCAATAAGGAATCCAAAAAATAGTTATTGCCAAACGTTTTTCGTAGAAAAACGTTTGGCAATTTTTTTATTTAATTTGTATGCTAGTATAAAAATATGGTACACGAAAAGGAAATAACGGTAATAAAAAAAGATGGAATTGGGGTTTTTCCGACAGATACTTTGTATGGTATCGTCGGTGATGCTTTTTCCAAAAAAGCAGTTGAGAGAATTTATACAGCAAAAGGCAGAAGCAAAGGCAAACCATTTATTGTACTTATTTCAAGTATTGCAGATATCAAAAAATTTGGGATTGTATTAAACAAAAAACAAAAAGAATTACTTGCCGAAGTGTGGCCTGGACCCGTATCGGTTATTTTGCCATGTAAATCAAAAAAGTTTGAATACCTGCATCGCGGTAAAAATTCTCTCGCATTTCGTTTTCCAAAAAAGAAAAAAGTTCTCGAATTTATTAAAGAGACTGGACCGCTTGTAGCACCGTCTGCAAATCCGCAAGGAATGATTCCATCACACACGATCGCAGAAGCCAAAGATTATTTTGGTTCTGATATGGATTTTTATATTTCAGGCGGGATGCTTGATTCAAAGCCATCAAAAATTATTTTTTTGACAGACAAAGGTATCAAAGTACTTCGAGATTAATTATTCAGCAATTTCTTGTCGAGAAAGTTCACTGATGTGTTTACCAAGTTCACGGATAGCTGAAGTGACGTATTCGACATGTTGGGGTTCGAGCGAGCCATGTTCGATGTCGTTTTCTTGTTCTTCTGTTGGATGTAAAAATAAATGCATGGTGTTGAATAAGTGCTTTATGTATTATACTATGAGTATATCTTATTAATCAATAATTATATCTATATATGACAACAGAAATAGAACAAAAAGTTTCAAAAATGAAAGGAGGTTTTGTACGCACCGCAATAATCATTGCTATTGTCATAGTTCTGAATTTATTTTTTAATTATACGATTTCTCTCGTATACAAAGCTCCACAATACGATGATTACATCAAACCTACCCAAGTCGTAACTCAAATAAACAACAAAGACGATTGTCTAAAAGTTGGAGGACAATGGACAGATTCATATGTTCCAAATCAAAAAGCGGATATGCCGACAGGATACTGTGATGCGAATTACACACATCAATTACAATATAATGCTGCAGTAAAAAGTTATGATCGTAGTGTATTTATTATTCTTGTAGTTTTTGGAATTATTTCACTTGCGCTTGGTGCGTTTTTTGTAAACCAAATTCTTGCACCAGCGTTTTCGTGGGGTGGAGTACTCTCGCTTCTCGTTGCGTCTGTTCGATACTGGAGTGATGCAAACAATCTTTTTAAAGTTATTATTCTTGCAATGGCACTTGGAATTTTGATATGGGTTGCGATTAAAAAATTTGGTGACAAAGTCTCGTAAATATAGCGTATGACAATGAAAGAATACGATCATAATAAAATTGAAAAAAAATGGCAGAAAGAATGGGACACAAAAAATATCTACAAAACATTGTCTGCAAAAAATGCTAAAGGCAAAAAACCATTTTACGTGCTCGATATGTTTCCATATCCTTCTGGTGCGGGACTTCATGTGGGACACCCTCGCGGATATATTGCCTCAGATGTAATTGCACGCCAGAAACGTATGCAAGGATTCAATGTGCTTCATCCAATGGGATGGGATGCATTTGGATTGCCAGCAGAACAATATGCAATTGCCAATAAAGTACATCCCAAAAAAGCGGTTGAGATAAATGCAAAGACATTCAAAAAACAATTGGATTTGATTGGTCTCTCGTATGATTGGTCACGTAAAGTAGACACGACTGATCCAGAATTTTATAAATGGACGCAATCAATGTTTCTCAAAATTTATAATTCATATTTTGATACAACAAAAAATAAAGCACAACCGATTGCTGATCTCATAAAAACATTTGAGAAAAAAGGAAACGCAGGTGCGAATGCGTTTACAAATTACGATGAAATTTTTTCTGCTAAAGAATGGAAGGCGATGGATGAAATTGCACAGCAATCAATACTCATGCACTATCGTCTCGCGTATGAAGGACACTCAGAAGTAAATTGGTGTCCACATTTGGGAACAGTGCTCGCCAATGATGAAATCGTCGAAAGTCCTGAAGGTCCAATCTCTGAACGTGGCGGATACCCGGTAGAAAAAAAATCAATGCGACAGTGGTTTATGCGCATTACGGCATATGGTGATCGTTTAATCAATGATTTGAATGGACTTGATTGGCCAGAAAACATAAAAGAAGTTCAAAAAAATTGGATTGGAAAATCGGAAGGAAGCGAGATTGATTTCAAAATAAAAACAACAGGACTTAAAAAAATTCTGATTGGTACTCGCAATGAAGCCAAATTTAGAATGGTTAAAGAATGTTTCCCGAAGAATTTAAACGTTGAACTTATAAGTTTAAATGATATTCAGACTGTTGATGATTCAATGCTTGTTGAGGGAAATGATTTTGAAGAGAATGCTCGAATGAAAGCTGAGTTTTATTTCAAAAAAACAGGAATTCCAACTATTTCAACGGATAATATTTTTTGGACTGAGAAATGGAAAAAGGATAATGGCGTAATTGTTCACGTGCGAAAAGAAGCGAATCCAAAAAGTCCACGCGCAACAGACCAAGAAGTAATTGCGTTTATAAAAAAATGGTTATTAAAAGTTGGAGGAAAGTCCAAATCACATTTTATTTATGCCTTTGCTTATGCTGATAATACTGGAGTATATTCAAGTATTTCACAACAAAGGGATTATATTCTTCAAAGTAAAGAGTCGGTAAATTTTTGGAAAGGTTATCCTATCGAGAGACTTCTTATTGATGTAAAAACAAAAGAATATAAAGGAGATCAAAGTAACGAAATTCGTTATGATAAATTTATAAAAGACTTGGATGTCAAAATGAAAGAGTGGCTTGCTGTTTCTAATAACATAAAAGTATTTACTACACGTGTAGATACACTTTTTGGTGTTACATATGTTGTACTTGCTCCTGAACATGAACTTGTCTCTCAATTAAAAGGTCATATAAAAAATTATTCTGAAGTTGAACATTATCTTATTCAAACAAAAAAGAAAGACGAAATCGTACGTACTGCAGCTGACAAAGAAAAAACGGGTGTTTGTCTTAAAGGGGTAACTGCAATTAATCCCGCAAATGGTGAAGAAGTTCCTGTATGGATTGCAGATTATGTATTACCAAACTATGGCACTGGTGCAGTAATGGCAGTACCTGCACACGACGAGAGAGATTATTTGTTTGCAAATAAATTTAATTTGCCTATCAAGCATGTTATTGCTCCAGAAACAGGTGTAAAAAAAGAAGGTGAAGAAATTAGACCAAGTGTTGTTGTGGTAGTAGAAAATCCCAAGACAAATAAGGTACTGAAGATTGTTTGGGGGAAAGAATTTGGAAATCGTAGATTGTTTATTGGCGGAGGAATAGAGGAAGGTGAAGATTTAGAAGAGGCAGCACGAAGAGAAGTCGCAGAAGAAACGGGATATAAAAATATTGAATTAAAAAATACTACTGGTAAAATTTTTCACCATTATTATTCTGCTGCAAAAAATACGCATCGAATGACAGAAGCAAAAGGATTTCATTTTCACCTTGTAAATGAAGATCGTGATGAACAAGTCCTTGATGAACATGAAAAAAATAAATTTACTTATGAATGGGTTTCAAAGGATGAATCAAGAAATGATATTGAAGACGAGCAACACAAGCTTATTCATGATTTTTTGCTTGAAGGTGAGATATATTCAGGTGATGGGATCTTGTTTGATTCAGGAAAATTTTCTGGTACTCAGTCAGAAATCGCTCGCAGAGAAATAACAAAATCAGTTGGAGGTCGTCTTGTTACAAAATACAAATTCCGCGACGCTGTATTTGCACGTCAGAGATACTGGGGTGAGCCGATTCCTCTTTTTAAAGATAAGAATGGGATCATTCATGAAGTAAAAGAAAACAAGCTTCCACTTGTTCTTCCAAATGTAAAAAGTTATGAACCAACAGGTACCGGAGAGAGTCCTCTTGCTTCTGTGTCATCTTGGGTAAAAGGTGGATACGAAACAAACACCATGCCAGGTTGGGCGGGAAGTTCTTGGTATTTCTTGCGATATCTTGATCCAAAAAACAAAAAGGCTTTTGCAGATAAAGCAGAATTGCAGTATTGGTTTCCAAAGAAAAATCACGGAGGTGTGAATGTGTATGTCGGTGGTGCCGAGCACACGACAGGGCATTTGTTGTATTCGCGTTTTTGGCACAAGGTACTTTTTGATTACGGACTTGTGCCTACATGCGAACCATTTCAATTACTCAAAAATCAAGGAATGATTCTCGCTAGTGACGGACGCAAAATGTCTAAACGATGGGGAAATGTAATCAATCCGGATGATATCGTCAAAACATACGGTGCTGATACGCTTCGACTATACGAAATGTTTATGGGTCCATTTGAAGCAACACTTCCATGGTCAACTGAAAGCATTATTGGTTCACGCAGATTTATCGAACGT
>Ga0194047_10000159_pt1 | contig 47260 bp, 64 predicted proteins | sample JunL225m_MetaG_2_FD_160070 | JGI IMG/M metagenome (GOLD analysis project Ga0194047, IMG submission 160070) | Anoxic zone freshwater microbial communities from boreal shield lake in IISD Experimental Lakes Area, Ontario, Canada - Jun2016-L221-5m | ecosystem: Environmental > Aquatic > Freshwater... | reverse complement strand
GTTCTTAGCAGGTAACTAAAGCTTTCTAATAAGACCTCACACCAAACCTAACACAGTTAGTATACACCATAAACAAAATAAAGTAAAGCCCTTTTGTAAAATAAATTATGATTAAAGTAGAAAAGTTTAATGAGGTATATGTAAGAGTCTTTACTGATCGATCAATTGATCAAGAATTATCAGATTTCTTCAGATTCAGAGTTAAAGGGTATCAGTACATGCCTACCTATAAGAATAAATTATGGGATGGGTATGCAAGACTTTATAATTTACAAACAAAAACTCTTTATGTCGGTTTGGTGGATTATTTAATTGACTTCGCAAAAAGAAATAATTATGAAATTGAAGTTTCCTCGGAATTAAAGCAAGCACAAAATATCTCTTATGAAGAAGTTAAAACCTTTGTATATGGGTTAACCTTAACTGCACGGGGTAAACCAATCGAACTTAGAGATTATCAAATAGAAGCAGTTCAAGTTGCATTGGACAGGGGTAGAACTTTATTAGTGTCCCCAACTGCTTCTGGGAAATCTGCTATAATTTACGCATCACTCAGGTGGCATTTAAATAACAACAGAAAATGTATCATTATTGTTCCATCTACAAGTTTAGTCGAGCAACTGTATTCCGATTTTCAAGACTATTCTTCTAATAACGGGTTTGAAGTCAACGATTATTGTCAAAAATTATATTCTGGATTCACAAAAGATATTTCTAAAAGAGTCTTAATCACAACATGGCAAAGTATATTCAAACAACCAAAGGGGTGGTTCAGGCAATTTGACGTGGTTTACACAGATGAAGCTCATCTTGCGAAGGCAACTTCTTTAACTGGTATAATGGAAAAGATGGATGAAACTGTTTACCGTATAGGAACCACTGGGACATTGGATGATTCCCACGTCAATAAATTAACATTAGAAGGTTTATTTGGTAGGGTTTATCAAGTAACAACCACCCGTCAATTGATGGATCAAAATAGTGTCGCCGAACTTAAAATTAAATGTATAGTATTGAAGTATGATGAACCAACTAGAAAAATGTTCAAGGGAACAGAATACCAAAAGGAACTTGATTGGTTAATTACTAATACAGGAAGAAATAAATTTATTCGTAACCTCGCTATATCTACTACGGGTAACACTCTTATATTGTTTAATTACGTAGATAAACATGGGAAAATTTTATTTGAACTTATCCGTAATAAAGTTGGTGAAGATAGGAAAGTGTTTTTCATACATGGTGGTGTTGATACCGCGGACAGGGAAGAAATTAGGAATATAGTTACTAAACATAACGATGCTATCATAGTCGCTTCGTTTGGTACGCTATCTACAGGGACAAATATACCTAGTATTAGAAATGTAATATTTGCACACCCAAGTAAATCTAAGATACGTAACTTACAATCGATAGGCAGGGGGTTGCGTTTAGACGATGGCAAAGATGGTTGTACATTATTTGATTTATGCGATGACTTACACTGGAAATCTTGGAAAAATACCACGTTAAATCACGCTATAGAACGATATAAAATATATGCTACAGAACAATTTAAAATGAAAATTATAGAAGTGGAGATGAAATGATACAACACGAATATGTTACAATGAAATTGATGAATGGTGATACCATCATTTGTGTATTAATATCATCAGATGATAATACGTATACAATTATGTATCCTATCCAAATGAAAACCGCCAGAATTGAATTGGAAGGTAAACAAAAAGAAATTGTAACAGGAACGCCTTGGTGTTCATATACTGATGATAACATATTCGAAATATACAAACAAGATGTGGTTATATTAAAACCTTTGAATGAATCTACCATACAATATTATAAAAACTTAATCGATAATCACAGTTATGTTGTAGAAAATTCCAAAAGTGATAACCATGATGTTACAATTAATGATCTTCCTGATCTTCCTTCAGAATATTTTTTTGTTAAAGGTAACGAAACAATTAATTAGAGCTTTACTTTTATTGTAAACTAGGGTATACTTGACTTACAGTTAGAAAATCGGAAATTATTATGATTAAACAACCACCACCCAAACGTCAATATGTAGATAATGTAGCATTCTTCGATGCGTTGCAGGAACGTAGAATTTTAGTTGCTGAAGCGAATGAGAGTGGAACTCCACTGCCAAGAGTATCCGAATACCTCGGGGATTGTATATTTAAAATTGCAACAAATTTTGCCCATCTTAGAAGTTTCAATGGATATCAATTTAAAGATGATATGATATTAGATGGGGTGGAAAGTTGTTTAAAGGCAATAGATAAATTCGATGATAAAATAACTCACAATCCATTTGCATATTTTACCCAGATAGTATATTTCGCATTCCTACAACGAATTGCAAAAGAGAAAAAACAAGTCTATATTAGGAGTAAAATACTTACCTCCAATATGTTGGATTTGACAGAGTTGCAATCACATGATGAACAAGGTGAATTCACAAATAATTATATTGAGTATATGAAATCATTCAACAACTTCGATGGTTCTGCTTTTGAAAAACCAAAAAAAGAAAAGGTTACAAAAGAAGTTATATCACCTCTAGATGAATTTTATGGTACAGTTTAACTGGAAAGCGTATAAACGTGGACAATTGCGTATCAAAAAACGCAAGAAAATCACCAGTAAAAAAAACTGGTCTTATTTTTATGAAGATGATATAGCAGGATTTGCGATGAAGAAAGAAAAAGATATTATAATGGGTGTGAGTTCTTTCGATGAATATGTCCAGGGTTCTTTACACCAAAGACGTTTCGAGAAAGGGTTAAAAACATTACATAGCAAAATAAAAATATTTGCTAACAAGAGAGAATGGAATGAATTCTTACATACAGAACTCGGTTCTAAACTTAGGGTTATTCAAACAAAAGATTATAGTGGTTGGGCAGTCCACGATGATTTGGATAGTTATATTGATTACTACATTAGTGGTAGCACTGCTAATATTGAGTTTGTCGGGGATTCAGATTTCGTGTCTGATTATACAAAAATTATGGAATCTCGTTTCGACAAAGTAGAATCTTATATTAAGTGGATGTACGATGCAGATGGCAGTAACATTACTTTACCATTGAATGAAGAAATGTTACCAGTCACATCAATGTACCCTTTCCTTGAAGGAGAAGAACTTAACTCTTATTATGAAAGATTCATGAAATCGTCGGCATCAATTCTATTGTTAATTGGACCTCCAGGAACTGGTAAAACTACATTCATTCGTGGGTTATTGGATCATGCCAAGACTTCTGCCATTGTTACTTATGATCCAAGCATATTAGGTAAAGATAATATCTTTGCCGATTTTCTGGAAGATGAAGATAGTTCAATTATGGTCTTAGAGGATTCGGATTCTTTCTTATCATCTAGAAATGCTGGAAATGATTTAATGCATAAATTCCTAAATGTCGGTGATGGTCTTGTGACAGTCAAAGGTAAAAAGATGGTATTCTCGACGAATCTACCTTCAATTCGTGACGTTGATCCAGCATTGCTTCGTCCAGGAAGATGTTTCCATGTTGCGAAGTTTTGTTCTCTGACAAAAGAACAAGCACACAAATTTGCCAATGAAAGGGGTATTACTATCAATACAGATAAATCTGCTTATACAGTGGCAGAGATATTCCATGAGATGAACATAAAAACCGTAAGTAACTTTGGGTTTAATCAATGATTATTTTCTCTTAGGAAACAGTAAATTTCTTAATTGAGAGAAAATAGTTCTTTACTTCTTTAACTTTACAAGGTAAAATAACTCATAAATTAAATTATTGAGGAAACAAAAATGAAAAAATATGCTATCTTAACTGCTCTTCTTTTATCTGGAACAGCAAATTCTGCGGTTACACTACCGTCTTTACCTTATATTGCTACTGATGGAAACGTAACAGCAATTTCCACAGATGTCAATGTGTTACCTATATTAAAAAATAATGAATATATCTTCAATACTTCTGCATTGAAGATTGACATTATCTCTCTTGCTTCTGGTTATTCATTGACAGCGACAGGTAATGCCACAATCTTATTCGATAATGCTGCAAATAAATCGTTGACAGTAAGTTCGCCTGTTTTCAGTTTAGTTGCGAATTTCAATTCGTCAAGTGTATTCGATCCTACTGGTTCTACATTGACTATTACTGGTAATGTTAATAATGGAGCAAATTCATTAAGTGGTACATTATACTCTGCCGACTTGACTGGATTCGGGTATAATACTACAAATACCCGTACAATAGGGTTCTCGACAAGACAACAAAGTCTTGGTGCCAATAATCCCATATACAATCCTAATTGGTCAGTAAGTGATATATCAGAAACTTATGTGTACGGTTCATCAAGTGCATTTGGTTTCTTAGTGAACGCACTACAAGCACATAATTTAGCGACAGTGGTGAAGTCTTATAACTTGTCAAGTATATCTGCAATGACTGTTGTTGAAACACAACCACCCGCACCAGTACCATTACCAATTGTTAGTTGGTTGTTCTTAACAGGATTATTGTTTATATTATACGTAGGTAAACGTAAAAATAAGAGTGTAAAATCATATGGTCTTTAAAATACTACCAGATGAATCAATAACTATACTCAATTATTTTAGTTACGTATCCAATTAGATAAAGTTAAATTTCTAAGTGGTGTTATTTTTGCAGCAGTATTATTGGTGATAATTATAGTATGAAAATAGAACTTTGTTTAGAACCCGAACAAATAAGTGAAATCGTTAGACTTTCTTTAACAGAATCATATAATATTGAAAGTAAAATCCATAATGAATCTAATTACGAATTAATCAAATCGCTTATGACTGTTATAGAATATTATTCTACGAGAGAAGAATATAAAGAATTCATAACATCTATAACAGAAGGTTTAGAAGAATAATTACCAAACTTTATATACAATGGGTGTAACATGGACAAAGTAATTAAACAATATAGATGGTATGACACAATTTTGAAAATATGGGATGACTGGAAAGATATAACTGGTGCAGGTGAAGAAGAAACAATTAAATTTGCTATATCAAAAGGATATGGATATCAAATTAGAACCCTGGAACAAACTAATATAATTGGATGGGGTGTGGATGAATAAAGTTGCATTGATTACTGACCAACATTTTGGTGCAAGAACAGGTTCAACTATTATCATTGAACATCAACGTAAATTTTATAATGAGATATTCTTTCCATATCTTTCTAAAAATAAGATAGACACTATCATTATATTGGGTGATACATTTGATACTCGTAAGTTTACAAATAATTATGTAATTGAACAATGTAAAATATTCTTCTTCGATCAACTTAAAAACAGAGACATATCTGTGTATATGATTATAGGGAACCATGATATCTACTTTAAAGAAAAATTATTTCCAAACACACCTAATTTGCTATTGGCAGAATATGATAATATTGTCCGTATAGAATATCCTCAAACAGTTCAAGTAAAGGGAATCGATGTTGTGTTAATCCCTTGGATCTGCCGAGATAATTATGACCAGTTCAGTGAAGAAATTAGAACTTCTCCTGCAGATATTTGTATGGGACACTTTGAGATAGATGGGTTCCAGATGTATCGTGGTGTAGAATCCCATGGTGGGTTGACGCAATCTACATTTGATCGGTTTGATAAAACTTTCTCTGGACATTACCACCATAGATCAACAAAGGGTAATATTACTTATCTTGGAACACCATACGAGATTACATGGCAAGATTTTGCAGATCCAAAGGGATTCCATATATTCGATCTTGGAACAAGAGAATTGGAGTTTGTTCAGAATCCGTATAAATTATTTGTTAAACTAGAATATGACGATTTAGACCGAGAACCAATTGATCTAAGTAATATAGATATAAAAGATACTTATGTCAAACTTATTGTAGTTAATAAAACAGACTTTTATAAGTATGATACCTTCCTAACTAAATTGTATAATAAAGGTGCTTATGAGATTAAAATTATCGAAGACATCGGTGACTATTCCAACGGCGAACTATCTGAGGATATTAAATTAGAAGATACTCAGTCAGTTTTAAATCACTATATTGAATCGATTGAAACTGATGTTGATACTTCTATAATTAAATCCTACATACAATCTTTATACACTGAAGCAGTTAACCTTGAAATGGCATAATGGCAACTATTAATTTTCATTACGTGGAATATCAGAATTTCCTTAGCACAGGAAATTCTGCAAATAAAATTTTATTGGATAAATCAAGAACTACCCTTATTATGGGTAAGAATGGCGAGGGAAAATCTACTATCCTAGATGCAATTACATTCTGTTTGTTTGGTAAACCATTCAGAGATGTTAAATTAAGTCAGTTGGTCAATTCTATCAACGGCAAACACCTTTTGGTTGCTTGCGAATTTACAATAGGAAATAAACGGTATAAAATAATCCGTGGAATGAAACCTGGGATATTCGAAATTTATTGTGATAATGTTTTATTGAATCAAGAAGCAGCGAATAAGGATTACCAGAAAATATTGGAACAACAAATCCTCCGGCTGAACTATAAAACTTTCACACAGGTAGTAATACTTGGGTCAGCATCATTTGTCCCATTCATGCAATTGAAGTCTAATCAACGTAGAGAAGTGGTCGAGGATATTCTCGATATTCGCATTTTCTCTGTTATGAACCAACTTTTAAAAGATAGAATAAGTGTTACTAAAGATGAGATATCAAAATTAGATTCTGAGATCAAAGTAGCACGGGCAAAAGTTGAGTCACAGACTGCTATAATCAAAGCAATGAATACTGCCAAGTCTGAAACTGTAAGAATATTGTTGGATAAAATTGCTAAGAACGATCTACAGATAGAACAAGCACAATTAACTTCTGATTCGTTAACTGAAGATCTTGTACGATTAAGGGAACTGGTTGCTTACAAAGATAAGTATGATGAAGCATCACAGGATGTAAATAGATTACTGAGCAAATCTGTTGCAGTAGTTAATCATCATATTACACATAAACATTTTTTTGACGAGAATGATGTTTGTTCTACGTGTTCCCAAGATATATCTGAAGATTATAAACAAACTGTAATTGTAGACCTCCAGAGTAAAATTGAAGAAGAGAATTCTAAGATCACTGCATTGGAAAAATATTATGCTGAATTGAAAGAGACATTGAAAAGTATTCAGGAAATTCAAAATAATATTACAGATAAGAACATCGAACTATCAACAACTAACAGCACTATCACATTACTGAACCGTCAGAATTCTAATTTCCTTGCCGAAATTGAATCTGTTGAACAGGATACTACTAATGTTGATGAAGAAAAAGGTAAACTTAAAGAACTAGCAACTACCACCATAGACCAGATCAACAAGAAAACTTCTTTGCTGGAGTTACGTAGGTTACAAGATGTGTCAAACCAGTTATTGAAAGACACTGGTATTAAGACCGCAATTATAAGAGAATATCTACCAGTAATGAATAATTTGATCAATAAGTATCTTGCAATTATGGATACTTACATCAAATTCGAACTGGACGAATCTTTTAACGAGACCATTAAATCTAGGTTCCGAGATGATTTCACCTATGCTTCATTTTCAGAAGGTGAAAAACGTAAACTAGATGTTGCTATTTTGTTTGCGTGGAGACAGATTGCCAGACTCAAGAACTCAGTCAATACGAATCTTTTGGTTATGGACGAAATCGCAGATTCGTCTCTGGATGATGCCTCTACAGAATCATTATTAACCATGATCAATTCATTAGAATCAGATACAAATGTATTTGTAATATCGCATCGAGGTGATATACTGAATGATAAATTTCATTCAGTATTACGTATAGAAAAACGCAACGATTTCTCTGTAATCTCTTGATTTATGAGGGTAAATCATATTTTAATGCCATTTAAATAACAATTAATAAATTATACCCTCACCCTTTGCTTCTTTTACTAAAATTGAGTCACAAAAGTTGCACACTAACCCTGCCAATACATTGTTTTATAAGAAGATATTTGAACCATAAATTCATCAATTTTTAGGGTTTGACGATTTTATTATTTCGTTCTGGTAAACAGTAAATTTCCATTATGACGCAAAATAAAGCTTTACATTTCTTTCGATATGGTGTAAAATAACTCATAAATTTGAAAAGAGAGATTATATTATGAACCATTCAATTAACATTATCGCTAAACTACTAGCGACAGAAAACATTAATGTTGTTAAAAAAGCAGTCAAAACCGCTTCTTTCAATATCCAATCAAGACAATTAACCTTACCTATATTCAAAAATATGACTCCTGAAATTGAGGGGATGATGGTAGGTCATGAGGTAGGTCATGCTTTATTCACAACTATGGATTTAGTTGATGCTTCTGTCGATAACCGTAAACTACACAGTTACTTAAACGTAATAGAAGACGTTCGTATCGAGAAATTGATGAAACGTAAATATCCTGGACTTAAAAAATCTATGGTTGTTGGTTATAACCATCTCAATGAAAGAGATTTCTTCGGTCTTTCTAAAATAAAGAATGTACAATCTCTTAACTTGATTGATAAAATCAACCTTTGGTTCAAAGTTGGTATTTCTTCTGGTGTTACATTCACCAAAGAAGAACAAGAATTCGTAATCCGATCAGAGAAAGTTGAAACTACAACTGAAGTTATTGAATTAGCAAAAGAAATCTTAGAATTCTCTAAAAATGAATTAAAGAAAGATAAAAAACGAGAACAAGAATTTGATGAGGAAGAACAACAAAAATTTGATGAGGAAGAACAACAAAAATTTGATGAGGAAGAACAACAAGAATTTGATGATGAGGAATCTGATGAGGAGGAACATCAAGAATCTGATGATGAGGAATCTGATGATGAGGAAATAGACGAATCTGATGATGAGGAAATAGATTCAAATTGTGATTCAAATTGTATCGATGATGATGAAGAACAATTGGAATCTAAAACTTCTAAGGCATTGGAAGAAAATTTGGACGAATACTTAGATTTAAGTTCAGATTATGTTTATGTAGAAATAGATACCAACTTCGATCCTGATACTTTTATAGATTATAAAACTATATTGAACCAAACTACATCGAATTCGAAACTTGTTGAACGATATTGGTCTTCTTCAACAATTTTTAAAAATACCGATGACGAATATAACATCTTCAAAACAAATACTATGAAGACCGTAAGTTATCTTCTTAAAGAATTTGAAATGAAAAAGGCAGCGACTCAATATAAACGTACTCAAGTATCAAAATCTGGTGCATTGGATATGAAGAAAATATGGGGTTACCAGTTTAACGATGATTTATTTAAAAGACTTGCAATTACAAACGATGGTAAAAAGCACGGCATGATCTTTTTAGTAGACTGGTCTGGTTCTATGTCTAGTGTAATTAATGATGTAGTACAACAAGTTATTACATTATCTATGTTTTGTTATAGAGCACAAATCCCGTTCCAGGTATTAGCATTCTCCGATTATTATATACGTGGAATAGAAGATTTAACAGAATCATATTATAAAAAAAAGAGAGAGAAACACGATGCATATAGGTTAATTTCTGATTCTACCCTTGATAATGCAGTAACTAATTGTTCTTTATTGGAGTTATTTAGCAATAAAATGTCTATCAGTGATTTTAATGGAATGGCAAAAAGATTATTCAATATCCACCATTTTTGTTCTGAACGTGGGTTCGGTTTAGGTGGCACACCTTTACTACCTGCTCTTGCATATATGACTGAATATGTTGGTAAATTTATTCGTCTTAATGGTGTAGAGAAAATGTCTATGATTACGTTGACCGATGGAGCAGGTGGTGTATTAAATTGTACAAACTCTTATAGAAAAACTGTATTCCTTACTGATCCTGTTACAAAAATCAATTATGAGTTTGGTCGTAATGCCAGTGACCAAACTGATTTGTTATTGCAAATACTTAAAAGAAGATATGATGTTACTAACGTCGGGTTCTATGTTACACCGTCTGCGTCTAGAATTGTGTTGCATAATTTAGCATATGACAATGGTATTGATAACATAGATACAGATAAAGTTAGAACGGAAATCCGTGCAAATGGATTCGCTTCTTTCAGAACCAAAGGTCGTGATGATTTGTTTGTTGTGCCTGCAAATTCGTTGAAAATAGATGACAAAGAGTTGTCGGTTAATTCTTCCCAATCAACTAAATCTATTGCCAATAAATTCACAAAGATGATGGAAAGTCGTCAAGTTAATAGATTGTTATTAAACAAATTTATTTCTTATGTTGCGTGATTATTTATTATTTGGAATTAGTTTATTTACAAAAATAGTTAAAATATAGCTTTACTTTTATGAGAACTTTAGGTATACTAAGTTCATAAGTTAGAAAAATTTTTATTATATTATGGAGTTACAAAATGAGTGATCAAAAATACATCGAAACAGTTCAATCAAAATTAGTTGACATGTTCCCAGAAGTTGCTTCTACTGGCACCGTTACCAAAAAACAAATCATTGCAGTAAAGCAAACCCTGAAATGTGCATTCCCAGTATTTTTGATGTCAAATAGAATTTCAAGAGGTGTTTATGCATTCAATGCAAATAAACAAGATTTCCGTGAGGTTACAGAAATGAAACCAGTTTCCATTCCTAAAGGTGGAACATCCCTCGTGCCAGAGAAAGATCCTAACTTTGTACCATTCGGTAACTTCAAAGATTTAGAATCTATCATCAAATCTGGCATTTTTTATCCTTCGTATATTTACGGTCCAACTGGTAACGGTAAATCTACTATGGTGGAACAAATTTGTGCTAAACACAAAAAACCACTTATCCGCGTAAACCTCAACATGATGACTGACGAAGATCAGTTGATTGGTTCTAAAACCCTTCAAGAAGGTAATATTGAAATTGTTGAAGGTCCAATTCTTCTTGCAATGAGAAGTGGTACTACTTTGTTATTAGACGAAATTGATGCGGGTTCTGCAAACACTCTGCTTTGTTTGCAACCTATTCTTGAAGGTAAACCATATTACTTCAAATTGAAAAACGAAATGATCATTCCTGCCGATGGTTTCAATATCATCGCGACTGCCAATACCAAAGGTAAAGGTTCTGATGATGGTCGATACATCGGTACAAATGTATTAAACGAAGCATTCTTGGAAAGATTTGCAGTTACATTTGAACAAGAATATCCTTCTGCAAATGTTGAGTTAAAAATTGTTAAGAATCTAATGCAACAATTTAACTGTGTTGATGAAGAATTTGCTGATTTATTAGTAAGATGGGCAGATGCTATCCGTAAAACATATGACGATGGTGGTGTAGATGAATTAATCACTACTCGTCGTATGGTTCACATCATTAGAGCCTTTGCTATCTTTGGTAATAAAGCAAAAGCGGTCAATCTATGTCTTAATAGATTTGATGCTCAAACAAAAGCAGCATTTGTTGATTTAATGGATAAAATGGCAGAACCTGAACCTGAACCATTTGTATCTGCAACTTCTCCTCTTGACGAAATCCCATTCTAGGAGTTAAGTGATGAAACATAAACATTGTGATATAATAAAAGCGTGGGCAGATGGTGCAGAAATTGAGTATTTTCACACTGGATGTCAACAATGGTTTAAAGCACCTAGTCCTCAATGGAATGAGGATACAGAATACCGAATAAAACCAAAGGAAGAATTTTTAAAATATAAAGTTGCATTGTTTAAATTCCCAGATGGTGAATTTTATACAGTTACATATAAATCAGAAGCATATATCATTGCAGAACAATTTGAAGAATTTGTAATGTGGCTTACTGATGAGCAAACCGTTAATATAGGATGTTTATAACAATGGATAGTAATTATAATAAAGGTAAAGTTGAGTAATGGGAATATCTAAGGTAACTGTTGAAACCGTTTCGTGCGACCGATGTGGCTCTGAAAAAGATACACGTTATTCAAATTCTAGCAGAGAATGGGGCGAAACATCTTTAACATACAAAGGCTCTACTGGTTCTAGAGATATGTGTGGGAATGCTGGTGGTACTAATCACAGAGGTGAGGATATTTGGTTATGTTTAGATTGCACCAAAGAATTCTTAGCATGGTTAGACAAACCAAAACAGGATATTAGAGATGCTGGTAGGTAATAGAATGACCTCAATTAAAGAGAAAGTAAAAGAAATACAAGAAAATATAGAACAATTATATTCAGAATTGATGTATCTTAGAGATGAATGTAATCATACTAATTTTTCAACACGCCAAATTGGTAGTACAGGAAACTTTGATCCTACTGATGATGGTTATATAAAAAGATATGAATGTCAAGAATGTGGCAAGGTTTGGTTTGATGATGAATTGGAGGTTTAAGATGAAACATAAACATTGTGAGTTAATTAAAGCATGGGCAGATGGTGCAGAAATTCAAGTTTTTCAAGTTGGCGATACATTTACTGATAGTAGGTGGAGAGATATTGCTGACAGAGATTTAAATTGGCAACCTGAAGTAAAATACCGAATCAAACCCAAGAAAGAATTCTTGAAATTTAGAAATGCTTTATTAAAATTCCGTGATGAAAGTGTTCTTATTCACACATATTATCCAAGAGATTATGAAAGAATAGAAGAGGCAGATTATTTTGTTAATTGGATTGGTGAAGAACAAACAGTAAATATTGAATGGTTACAATAATGACTAAAGAAGATGCTTATTTAGTTTACTTTTTTCAAAATGTGTAGTATAATGATTATTTGGTTGGAGATATTATGAGTAAATATGAAGATGCGGTGTGCGAGAAAATACAAAAAAGAGCAGAATTTGGTTTGCAAAAATACGGGGTTACACTTGAAAGAACTGACTTAAACGAATTAGATTGGTTAATCCATGCGCAAGAAGAAGCGATGGATTTATCTAACTACCTAGAAGTAATTATTCAAAGAAAACTTGAATTGATTGAGTTAAACAACAACATTAAACTATAAACAATGGAGACATTATGAAAATAAGTAAAGACACAATTGCCATACTTAAAAATTATGCGTCTATCAATAGCAATTTGTTATTGACTGCTGGTAATAAATTAAGAACAACTTCTACAAATAAAACTATTGCGTCGACTGTTACAGTCGCAGAAACATTTCCAGTTGATTTTGGTATCTACGATTTGAATGCATTTCTTGGAGCTTTATCGTTATTTGATGATCCTGAGTTAGTATTTGAAGATAAGTTTGTTAATATTCAAGAAAATGGTAACAGAATTAGATATTATGCCGCCGATGCGTCTATCTTAGTTACACCTAAAAAAGATATCGTGTTCCCTGCAGCAGATATTACATTTGATTTATCAGATGCATTATATAATACAATACATCGCACCGCGGGTGTACTTAAAGCATCAGACCTTTCTATTATTGGTGATGGTTCGGAGTTGGTATTAAACATTGGGGATAAAAAGAACAACACAAGCAATTCTTATCAAACAGTTGTTGGAACCACTGATAAAACCTTCAAAGCAAATATTAAGATTGAAAATCTGAAATTATTAAATGCAAATTATAAAGTGACTATCCACTCTAAGATTGCAAGATTTGAATCTACTTCAGGTGATTTGGTATATTACTCTGCAATTGAAGCGGATAGTTCTTTCTAGACGCTTTACTTTTTGATATATTCGGGGTATACTTATTGTTTATCCCGAATTAATTTTTACTATGGAGATATTATGATGATTGAATCACAGGACAATCAATTTTTGTGGGTGGAGCGTTACAGACCTCAGACTATAGATGAGTGTATTTTACCAGAATCTATAAAAGATACATTCCGCAATTATATCAAACAGGGTGAATTACCTACGATGTTACTTACTGGTACTGCTGGTGTAGGTAAAACTACTATAGCAAAAGCATTATGTAATGAAGTTGGTGCTGATTATATAATGATAAATGGTTCTGATGAAGGTCGCAAGATCGATACACTCAGAACAATTGTAAAAGATTTTGCCTCAACGGTATCTCTAACTGATGCTAAAAAGGTTATCATTATCGATGAAGCGGACTATATGAATGCTGACTCTGTTCAACCTGCGTTACGTTCATATATTGAAGAATTCAGTAACAATTGTAGATTTATATTCACATGTAATTTTAAGAACCGTATCATTGATCCATTACATTCTAGATGTGCGACTATAGAATTTAAAATCGATCCTAAAGAAAAGCAAGAGATGGCATCACAGTTCTTCAAACGTGCAACTAAGATCTTGAAACAAGAGAACATAGAGTTTGATCCAAAAGTGGTTGCCGAATTAGTAACTAAACATTTCCCAGATTATAGGAGAGTATTAAATGAATTGCAGAGATATTCTGTTGCGGGTAAAATTGACTCTGGAATTTTTGTCAATGTATCTGCGGACTCTTATAAAGAATTAATTAGAGGGTTAAAGGAAAAGGACTTTGGTTCGGTGCGTAAATGGGTTGCCAGTTCAGATGCAGATGCACCTTCACTATTCCGTCATTTATATGATAATGCATTGAATGTATTGGATCCATCCAGTATACCTCAGTTGATTATTATCATTGGTGATTATCAATATAAAAGTGCATTTGTTGCGGATCAGGAAATTAATACCATGTCTGCGATGGTTGAAATTATGTCTTCTTGTAAATTTAAATAGGAAATTGTGTGATGGATGATTATTTGACTTATGTGTTTATTATAGTATCATTTATTTTTGGATTCATTGTAGGTTGGATTAGTTGTTATCGTGCAAATGGAGTAGACCAAGAGGAATATGAAGAGTATTATGTTTATACTGATCCAGAGACAGGAGAGGATGTAGAGATAAAAAAAACTGTTCATATGGTGATTGAGCAAGATGCTGGATGGTTATATGGATATAATGCAGAAACTTCAGAGTTCTTAGGTCAAGGTAAAGATGGTGATGAATTGGATTATAATATTAGAAAACGATTTCCAAATGTATTTTTTACTATTGATGAGGAAAATTTAAAAGAACTAGTAGGTTTGGAGAAAGGTTATGAACCCATTTGATTTTATAACTGCTATATCTTTCTCTAAAGATAATTTGTTCACTGATCCACAATCAACAAAAGATTATAATTCATTCATGGTCAATAGAGGATTATCCCAGTATCCAGATACAATTCTGTATGCGAATGAAATGAATAAATTTTACAATCTAGATTCCGATATACAATTTAAATATTTACTAAATACTATACCGAAAAAGAAAAGGTTTGGTAAATGGGCAAAAAAAGATAAAGACCCAAAATCTTTTTTATTGGTTAAGGAATATTATAAATATTCCGATGAAAAGGCAAGACAAGCATTGGATATATTAACCGATGATCAACTTGCCATTATTGAAAATAAATTGTATAAGGGTGGTAGATAAAATGGATATTTTTTATGATTGGAATTATGACAGCATGCTTGAGGTGAATCTACCAGATCCTGATGCATTTCTGAAAGTATGTGAAACACTAACTAGAATAGGGATTGCATCGAAGAAAGATAATACTTTGTATCAATCTTGTCATATCCTACATAAACAAGGTAAATACTTTATTGTACATTTTAAAGAGTTATTTTGTTTAGATGGAAAAGAAAGCAATATCACAATAAATGATATTGAAAGAAGAAATGCAATAGCAAGTTTACTCCAAGATTGGGAGTTACTTACTATAGTAAATCCTGCGCAAGCAGATAATAAAGCTTCATTGTCCCAGATCAAAATTGCGTCATATAAAGACAAAAAGAACTGGAACCTTGAATCTAAATATACCATTGGTGGTCGTAAGACTAAATAATATTATTAATATAGGATAAAATAATGACTGAAAAAGCAACTGCAAACCCAATTGACGAATTAGAAATCAAACTTGAATTGAAAGTAGTAGAAGTAAACTCAATTTTACAAGCATTGGCAAAACTACCGTTTGAACAAGTGGCCGGTGTTATTGAAAAGATTCGCTCTCAAGGTGACCCACAGGTATCAGAGTATAATGGTTCTTTACCTAAAGAAGTACCTGAGGCATAAAGAACGCCCTTCTCCCGAGGTCCGTAAGTCATTGGTAGGTTGACTTTAAAGAACTACCAACCTAACTTTCTATGCCGTAAGGATAGAATTATTAATTAATCTTGCCGAAAGGAAGAAATAAAATGACATACACATATGCACCATATACAACATTACCTTTTACTAACCAATTCTTAGGAATCGAGCGAATCCTGGATGAACTTGAAAAGGTATCAACGCAAACTCCCACTAAGTCATATCCTCCGCATAATATCATCAAAATTGGTGATTATGAATATGTGGTAGAATTAGCTGTGGCAGGGTTTAAACAGGAAGAACTTGATATCACTGTTGAAGACAGTGTATTGGTTATTACTGGAACTCACAAAGAAACTGATGGCAATATGTACTTACATAAAGGCATCAGCACCAAAGACTTTAAGAAGACTATCAAATTGGCAGAAACTGTTGTCGTAAAAGACGCACAATTCGTCGATGGTATTCTTAGTGTATATCTTGTGAATGTGATACCTGAAAGTGCCAAACCAAGAAAAGTTCTGATTGGTAATGGTAGGGAAAATCTTGTGTTATTAAATGAGAAGGAAGATCCTTCGACTATATAGTATAACATGTGCCCCTACGCATCCCGAAGACCTGCGCACCACTGGGGGCCTCTTTTTATTTTAAATGAGAAATTATAATGAGTGAAGATATTAAGGTTTTTAGAACAATTACAGGCGAAGATATTGTTGCTGAGATTGTAGATACTGAATATGGCGAATATTACTTTGTTAAGAATCCCGCAACAATTAATCTAACAGATACTGAAACTAGTATTCGTGTTGGATTGACACCTTACCTACCTTTCGCAAAAGGGCCGATTAAATTACATATTCATTCGTTAAGCGCTGAAGCAGAACTTGATCCAGATATGATTAAAGAATACAAAAGAGTATTCAGTCCAATTGTTGTACCAGAGTCTAAAATTATACTAAAATGATGAACAATAAATGCCCATTTTGTGGTGCAGGTATGTTATTACTTTCTTCTTTGAATACTAAAATATGCGTGGACTGCCGAGAGGTATTTGATTGGAAATTAAAACCGAAACAACTCCCATTGATTAGGCACCAAAGATGAATATTAATGAATTGAAGGAAATAATTGGTGATTCGGATAAACCAATTTATATACAATGTAGTTATAATAGATTTGAAATTGGGATAATCGCAGATCAAGAAGATTATTTTTTATTAGTAGCAGAAGAAGATGCTACTAATCCTACAAAACCTTAATAGCAAGATTATATAATCGTAATCGATCGACTAAGCCGTTAGTGCCACCATTAACGGCTTCAGTTAGTCCTACAAAATCCTTATTATCACAAAATCTGTTCAAGTTATTGAACTTCCAGAAGTAACATCCGCTTTCAATAGCACCATCCACTGTTTCGCAATATGCAACAGTTTCCTCAAGTGTTTTACCTATACTTTTAGCAAACTTGATGTAGTTGTTCTTCCCCGTTAACTGAATTGCTCCACGACCTCGATATTTCCAACCATCACCAGAACTTTCAGGTCCATTCCCCATTCTATCACAATATACCTTATTTGCGATCTTTTCAGGATTGCGTTCATAGGGTAATGCTTCCTGTAAAGTTGGGAAACGTTTGCGCCATGTAGTACAGAGACCTTGTCCAGAGTAATTGAGGTTCTCTGTTAGACTATTGAACTCGCCAGATTCGTGTCCACATTGTGCGAGAAAACAGGATATTCTTTCCTTAGTGTTTATGTTATACTTAGGTAGTACAATATTCAGTGCTTGCGTAAGTGCATCAGGTTTCTTATTGTTCGGTAATATTTTTGTTATTTGTTCGATAGTTAACATACTAATATCTCTTTACATTTGTGTGATATATTTATTTTCAAAAAGAGCTTTACTTTATTTTGTTTATGGTGTATACTAACTGTGTTAGATGTTTATGAGATCTAATTATTACTGTTTGTGGAGATTAAAAATGATTGAAAACTTTATTACTAGCATTGATCTCCTCAATGCTACTGGTGGGAATCCTATGTACATTTATAGAGGCGATGGTCATGGTGATTGGGAATACATGTACAGTACAATTAAATCTGTTAAATTATTAGATAATTACGAAGAGTACTTGACTACTCAACTAGAATATGTGAGGACAATACGTAACGAACAATGGTTTACGAATCCGCAACAATGAACAATGAGACGATGATTGTTTCTTTCTAGTAATTAGTAAATTTCCCATTTGATCGAAAATAAAGCTTTACCTTTGTATCGATATCAAGTATACTATGCTCATATTAAAAATTTGGTAAAAAATAATGATTAAATTAAAAGAAACTACAAAGTGGGATTATCCCAATCATACGTATCTCTTGACTGATGATAAAAGAAGTATGATTGGTTATATTATTGAAGATACTACAGAAGTAATTATGTTTAAAAAGTTAATGAGGTTTTCTCCGAGCAGAAGAACATTTGGTGAAGTGAAATGATTGAAGGTTTCAACCACGTAGGTGAAGACCATTCTTGTAATGTTTGTCAATGTGAGTTTACTGATGACGAAGGTGGGGTGTTAGGATATTTTGGTATATTACCAGTTGCCTTTTGCCCTACTTGTTACAGTGGAATATACGATATGGTTAGACAAGATATGGGTATAGATGAGGAAGAATAAATAAGTAAATGGTAAACTCTCAGGCAAATAGAATGGAATCGTTCAAAGAATATCTTATGGAAGAGAATAAACTTGGTAGATTATCTATATTCGACATAGATGATACATTGTTTCATACTACTGCTATGATCAGTGTAGTGAAAGATGGTAAAGTTGTTAAGAAATTAACCAACAAACAGTTCAATACATATGTCCTTAACCATGGCGAAGATTTTGACTTTTCAGAATTTAGAGACTCGGAAAAGTTCTACAAAGAATCTAAACCAATTGCAAGAATGATGGATAGGGCAAGAGCAATTCTTTCTCATTCTGCAAAGAATCCCCTAAGTAAAGTTATTGTTGTAACTGCAAGGGCAAACTTCAATAACAAGGAAAAGTTTCTAGATACATTCAGGAAACATAGGTTCGATATCGATAAAGTGCGAGTAGAAAGAGCAGGTAATATTACTGATATTAATAGTGCTGCCGAGAAGAAGTTTATAATCATACATAACTATCTAACATCAGGTCAGTTCGACCGAGTAAGTTTATTTGATGATGCGATGAGTAACCTTACCAAGTTTCTTGAACTAAAGAAACTATTTCCAACAATCAAGTTCGAAGCATATTTCGTTTCCTCCGATGGTTCTATCAAATTATTGAAATGATTGTTGTCATTTTGGAAACAGTAAATTTCCATTATGAAGCAAAATAAAGCTTTACATTTCTTTCGATATGGTGTAAAATAACTCATAAATTTGAAAAGAGAGATTATATTATGAAACTGAACCAAAATACAAAAGTTAGAATTATTGTCGGTGGTGTGTCTGTTTTTACTACAGTAAAACAGATCAGAAGCAACTTCGGCACTTCCGTATCAATCAACCGAGCAGTTATGTCTGCTTTATCTTCTCTTGAAGACCAAACTTCAAGAATTCATAAACCAATCGGACTGATGGGATTTTATTCCGGACATAATGTCCAAATTGATATCGTTTAATTGAGGAGATTTATATTATGTTGAAATATGGTGTATATAGTAAAAATGGTGCAAGTGGTACTCCTGGTGAAAGTCTTGTAGCTTCTTTCAATACTCGTAAAGAAGCAAATGTCAATGCTTCTGGTCGAAATAAGTCGTTAAGTCATAATGAAAAGAAATACAATGGTATGAAATATACTGTCCGTATGTATAGGGAATAAGCATGATTAATCAAATACTAGAAACACTTGCATCAAACAATTCGCGTAACTTCAAGATTGATTTCTTGAAGCAACATAAAGATAATGAATTGCTCAAAGAAGTAATTAGACTTGCTCTAGATCCATTCACACAATTCTATATCAGGATTATACCTGAATACACTCCTTTGTATGAAACTCCAATTGCTACACTTAAACAAGCAGTAGACAGTCTTTCAATATTATCATCAAGAACTTTGACAGGTAATGCAGCAATTGCCCAATTAACATTAACTCTATCTGCAATTTCTGAAGAGGATGCTCTTGTTATTGAACGCATCATATCTAAAGATCTAAGATGTGGTGTAAACATCTCTACTGTTAACAAAGTTTGGACCAATCTTATTCCAGACTTTCCATGTATGTTATGTTCACCCTATGATGAAAAATTAGTATCAAAAATTAAGTATCCAGCATTTGCGCAAGTTAAAATGGATGGGATGAGGGTCAATGCTATTGTTAAAGATGGTATAGTTGAATTCAGATCAAGAAATGGAAAAGAGATTAATCTTTTAGGTAATCTTGAACAAGACTTCATTAAACTTGCAGGTGGTACTAATTTAGTATTTGATGGTGAATTATTAGTGCGTAAAGATGGGAGGATACTTGATCGACAAACAGGTAATGGAATTCTTAATAAGGCAAACAAAGGTACTATATCAGATAGTGAAGCATCATTAGTCGAAATGACTGTTTGGGATGTTATTCCTTATGATAAGTTCTTAACTGGAAAATATGATGTTCCATACAAAGATCGTTTTGATGATTTGATGACAATGAATGAATTTAATCCATCACCTAAGATTAATGTTGTATTGACTAACATAGTTCCTAATTTAGAAGTTGCAAGATCATTCTTTAATCTTATGTTAGAAGAAGGACAAGAAGGTATCATCTTAAAAGATGCTGATTCTATCTGGGAAAACAAAAGAAGTAAGGGGCAAGTTAAGTTCAAGGCAGAATTAGATATGGACGCAGTAGTTACTGGTTGGATAGAAGGTACTGGTAAGTATGAAGGATTATTAGGTGCTTTGCAATGTGAATCGGCAGATGGTATTATCAAAGTAAATGTTGGGTCTGGTTTTACTGATGAAGATCGTAAGACTATTGATCAAAGTATTATCGGCAAGATTATCGCAGTAAAGTATAATGCTAGAATTAAGAATATAAATGGCGAAGAGAGTTTATTTCTTCCTGTATATCTGGAAACCAGATTAGATAAAATTGAAGCTGATTCAAGCGAGGCTATTAAATGAGAAAAATAGTAATTAGTAACAGTTATGGTGGATTTGGTATATCTAACAAAGGATTTGAAAGATACCTAGATTTGAAAGGTATTGAATGGTACAAAAGTGAAAGTACTAATTGGATGGGTACTGCTTATTTTTCTATTCCAATTGAAGAATTAAATAAATTATGTACTGCTGGAGAAGATATAGATGAATATTATTGCTTAAAATACTGGGACATTGATCGTGCAGATCCTATATTAGTCCAAGTTGTAGAAGAATTAGGTGAAGAAGTGGATGGAACTTATGCATCATTAAAAGTAGTAGAGATTCCAGATGATGTTGAATGGCAAATTGAAGATTACGATGGTTCAGAATGGGTAGCAGAAAAGCACAGGACATGGCACTATAGCAGAAAAGCACAGGACATGGCACTAATATGAAAAGATATAATCAAGGGTTTGGTAAATTTGGGGGTGGTTATTTTTGCGTTTGATATAGAAACACTTGGTGTGGAATCTTCTTCGGTCATTTTATCGTTTGCTATCGTGTATTTCGATCCCGATACGCGACCGTCTTATCAGCAGTTATTGGATAAAACTTTATTTGTAAAACTAGATGTTAAGGATCAGGTAAAGAATTATAAAAGAACTATGGATAAAGGTACTTTGGATTGGTGGTCTAAACAGCACGAGTATATTCAAAAAATAAGTTTAAGTCCAAATGAAAATGATGTTAAATCATTGGAAGCATATCAAATGTTATACGATTACATCAATAGAATTCAAAACTCAGAAAACCAAACTTTTTGGCAAAGGGGTTCTTTAGATCAATGCGTATTAGATAGTTTTTGTAGATCGCTTTACAAAGAACCAATTGTAGGGTATAATAACTGGAGAGATGTGAGAACAGCGGTGGATATTTTGTATGGGTCAACTAATGGGTATGTAGAAATTGAACACCCAGAGTTTGACAACAACAAGGTTCTCAAACATCACCCAGCACATGACATATGTTTAGATGTCATGCAATTATTATATGGTAAGGAGAAAAATGCCTAATTTTTATACAAATGCCATAACTTATGGTGATAATATCCTTGTTAGGGGTTACCGCGACGGGTTACCATTCAAAGAAAAAGTCCCATTCAAACCAACTTTGTTTGTTAACTCAAAGCACCCAAGCAAGTTTAAGACCATCTATGGAGAACAAGTAGATGAAGTTAAACCTGGATCAATCAAAGACGCTAAGGAATTCTGCAAACAATACGAAAGTGTTCATGGGTTTCCAATTTTCGGTAATACTGATTATAACAGACAGTATATATCTGAAAATTATACGGGAGATGTGAAATACGACTTCAACATGTTGAGGGTGTATTTTTTGGACATAGAAACTGAAACTGAATATGGGTTTCCGAACGTAAAAACTGCCAATGAAGTTATTAACCTAATTTCAATTAAAGATAAATCGTCTAAAAAGATAACCACATTTGGGTGCAAACCTTGGAGTGGAGAACAAGAGAATGTTACGTATATAAAATGTTTCGACGAGAGTAACTTATTGAGAGAATTTCTATCATTCTGGCAATCTAATTACCCTGATATCGTTACAGGGTGGAATATTGATTTGTTTGATATTCCGTATTTGGTCAATAGAATTACCAATGTGTTGGGTGAGGATTATTCCAAACGATTATCTCCATGGAATAACATAAGACAAAAGAATGTTTTTGTGAAGGGACATGAAGAAATATCCTTCAACATAAATGGTGTGTCAATATTAGATTACATTGATCTGTATAAGAAGTTTACCTATATCACACAGGAATCTTATAAGTTAGACCATATCGTTTATGTTGAATTAGGTGAGAATAAGAAAGACAATCCAGGCAATACTTTTAAAGAATTTTATACAGATCACTGGAATACCTTTGTAGATTATAACATACACGATGCGGTATTGGTAGATTTATTAGACGATAAAATGAAATTGTTAGAACTCGCGGTCATTCTAGCATATTATGCAAAAATCAATTATGAAGATGTATTTTCTCCTGTTGGTATGTGGGATTCTATCATATACAACTTCTTGAGAAATAAAGATGTTGTTATTCCAATGAAACAAGGTACAAAGGGTGAATCATTTGAAGGTGCATTTGTCAGAGAACCTGTTACTGGTTATCATCGTTGGTTAGCATCGTTCGACTTGAACAGTCTATATCCTCATCTGATTATGCAGTATAATATTTCACCTGAGACAATAACAGATGTTAAGATACCAACAACTGTAGATGGGTTGTTGAAACAAAAGTTCGATACTTCTTATGTTAAAGATAACGATTTATCTATGTCTGGTAACGGTTGGTGTTATCGTAAAGATGTGAAGGGGTTCTTACCAGAACTCATGGAAACGATGTATGATGATAGAAGTAAACAAAAGAAACAGATGCTGAAGATAGAGCAGGAATATGAGGATACGCACAATAAAGAATTGTTGAAAGAGATCAGTCGATTGGATAATCTACAAATGGCATTGAAGATTGCATTAAATTCACTCTATGGTGCTTTAGGTAATCAATGGTTCAGGTATTATGATTTGAGGATGGCAGAAGGTATTACTCAGTCTGGACAGTTATCGATTCAGTGGATAGCAGATAGTCTTGATAAGTATATGAATAAGACTCTCAAGACAAAAAATAAAAAGTATGTGGTCTATGGTGATACTGATTCTATTTACTTGTCTTTGGAAACATTGGTAGAACAATTGTGTATTGGTAAATCTACAGAGAAGAAAATTGTGTATATGGATAAGGTTTGTGAGCAAATCCTACAACCAGTTATTGATAATTCTTATCAGAGTCTTGCGGATTATATGAATGCGTATGCACAGAAAATGGTGATGAAACGTGAGATCTTGGCAGATAAGGGTATATTTGTTAAGAAGAAGATGTATATTCTAAATGTACATAACTCGGAAGGGGTTCAATATGCTGAACCCAAGTTAAAGGTTAAAGGTCTTGCATTAGTTAGAAGCACCACACCTGCTGCAGTAAAGGCAAAACTCAAAGAATCTATCAACGTTATTTTGGGTGGTAATCAATCTGAACTTCACAAGTTTATATTAGATTACGAACAAGAATTTAAAACTCTTTCTGTCGAAGAGATATCTGCACCAAGTGGAATGAACGGTATGAAGATATATGGGGATGGTACTTACATATATGGCAAGGGTACACCAATACATGTAAGGGGTTGTTTATTGTTCAACCACCATGTTAAGAGACTTGGGTTAGACAAAAAATATGCTCTTATCTCAGATAGTGATAAGATAAAATATGTGTATGTTAAAATGCCAAATCCATTTCATGAAGATGTGATCGGTTATGTAAATAAATTACCTCCAGAGTTCGATCTACATACATACATAGATTACGAAAAACAGTTCAATAAAGTGTTTGTTAAAGCAGTTGAGAATATTATCACCTGCATGGGTTGGACTACTAATACCCAAGCAAATTTAGAAGATTTCTTTGGGTAGTGCTTTACTTTTTAGTAAAAGTAGGGTATAATTACTTATTATAAAATATAGGAAGATAAATGAGTTCACTTTTAGATAGAGTTAAAAAGAATAGCACCGTTAAAGATTCTGCTATACTATCACAATCAAAGTTCTTTCAAAAGAAAGATATGGTACCAACAACAATTCCTGCAATTAACATTGCATTATCGGGTAGGTTAGATGGTGGATTTACTCCTGGTTTAACCATGTGGGCGGGTCCAAGTAAGCACTTCAAGACCGCCTTTAGTCTATTGATGGCTAAATCGTATATGGATAAGTATTCTGATGCGGTAATGTTATTTTATGATTCAGAGTTTGGCACACCCCAATCTTATTTTGATTCTTTTGGTATTGATACAGAACGAGTTATCCACACTCCTATTACAGACATTGAGCAATTAAAGTTTGATATAATGAAGCAGTTAGATGGTAAAGAAGGGATTCAACGAGGAGATCATATTATTGTCTTAATTGACTCTATTGGAAATCTTGCCTCTAAGAAAGAAGTGGAAGATGCTTTAGATGGTAAATCTGTTGCTGATATGTCAAGAGCAAAACAAATTAAATCATTGTTTAGAATGGTAACTCCTCACTTATCTTTGAAAGATATCCCAATGGTTGTTGTAAATCATACCTACAAGACAATGGAACTATATTCTAAAGATGTGGTTGGTGGTGGAACTGGTTCTTATTATTCCGCAGACAACATCTTTATACTCGGAAGACAACAAGAGAAAGAAGGTACAGACTTAATTGGATATAACTTTGTCATTAATGTAGAGAAATCTCGTTATGTAAGAGAAAAATCTAAGATTCCTGTTACCGTTAAATTTGAAGGTGGTATTAGTAAATGGTCAGGTTTACTTGATATGGCATTAGAATCTGGTCATGTAATCAAACCAAGCAATGGTTGGTACTCAAAGGTAAATGTAGAAACAGGTGAAATTGAAGAAAAGAAATATCGTTTAAAAGATACTGATACAAAGGATTTTTGGTTACCTATTATTACAAGTATTAGTTTCCAAGAATGGGTCAAAACAAACTATCAAATCTCAAATGGATCAATCATATCTGATGAAGGACTTGATAAAGTATTAGAGACAATTGGTGAAGATGATGAGTGATATAGAAGAAACTTGGTTGGACTTTGATGATGCGGATATATTTCCCCATAAAGTCCTTGAGAATAAACATGATGGAATGCATGCTATACAGTTTACAGATGGTAAGTTTAACGGTATAATATTCAGTTATGGTAAAGTAGAATTTCCAGAAACTGACGATAACGATAACGCTAAGTTATCTTTTGATTATGACGTACATGATGATGCAGGATTAGAATATGATAAAGATGAGATTGAACACTACCTAGGAGATTTTCTAATACAATTGATTATTAGTGGTATCAAGAAAAATAATTTATCATATACAGGTGGAGTTGATGAGAATAGAACAAACGATATTGAGCAATCTGATTACGAGTGAAGAGTTTGGTCGTAAAGTAATTCCACATTTAAAAAAAGAGTATTTCTCAGATAGAAAAGAATCGATTATCTCTTCTATCATAATGAAGTTTTTCGATACTTATAATAAACCTGCATCTAAGGAAATTATTAGTATCGAACTGGGTAATGCTAAAGGTATCTCGGATAAAGAACTGTCCGAGATTATCGAGTACGTAAAAGAACTTTCTACAGAACCTGCGAATCAAGATTGGTTATTCGCAGAAACAGAAAAGTTTTGTAAGTCAAGGGCAGTTTATAATGCCATTTTAAAATCAATTAAAATCATTGAGGGTACTGATACACAATTCACTCAAGATGCTTTGCCATCTATTCTTTCAGATGCATTGGCAGTTTCTTTTGATAACAGTGTTGGTCACGATTATATCGATGATGCTGATGCTAGATTCGAATTCTATCATAAAACAGAGGATAGAATTCCGTTTGATTTAGATATGTTCAATAAAATCACTGGTGGTGGATTGCCAAGAAAGACACTCAATATTGCTCTTGCTGGTTGTGTACATCCCGAGACATTAGTTAAAGTGCGTTATAGGAAATCAATCTAAAGTAAATCCTAATCTGTAACCTTTGGATAAGTATTCTTCTAGAAATTCTGGTTTTATTCTAGTTCTATGCTTACCATTGGTTACCCATTTCATTCCTTTGATTGCTTTACCACCCATTGATGCTCTTTCTAATTGCCCTTCTTTGGTTACCCAATATGACCATGGATTATTTGGAGAAATAATAGATGCTTTACCAGCATTGGATGCCCATCTTGAACGTAATTCTTGATCATCTGCATGGATACCAGATTTGTTTGTAACTGCTTGTAATCCAACACGGTGACCAACTTCTTTTCTTTTATTATCATATTTTGTAGAATGTATACCTATATTATTGTCTCTACAATAAATTCCTATTGTTCTTCGATAATTTACAGAAAGATTTGCACCGAGCATTTTCATTGATCGCAAATCATTTGGGTTGTTATGTATTTTCCACAATAAGAAATGTGCTATTTTATGTTCACGGATTGTGAGGTAGGTGAAATTCCATTCATCATCAGTTCCACCAGAATGTTTTGGAATAATGTGATGCTTATGCAATCCAGAGAATGGTTTATATAAATGTATATTTTGTTTTCTTGTTTCGCACAGATTATTATATATGTTAATAAATAACAATTGCTGATACTCCTGTTTAGTATTAGAGTAGTGGAGATTGCCGTCTCGCGACTACCATAATTTTGGCTTTACTTTTATACCTTTATAAGGTATACTTTATTTATATGTTTTGAATTGTTTTGAATTTTCGAGGATTATTATGTGGACAAATAGCGAAATTAGTATTAAAGATATTGATAGACTTTTAAAGGAAGGTTATGAAATAGAAGTAGATTCTCCAGATGGATATGTTCCTGTTAATTTTTATGTTGATAAAGGTGAATGGGAAGAATATGTTTTAGAACTCGAAAATGGTACTATAGTTAGAGTTAATGAAAATCATTTATTTGAGACTGCACTTGGTTGGGAATTTGCCAAAGATCTTATTTTAATGGGAAAATTAAACTACTTAACTAATTTAGGATACGTTAAAGGCGAGGTATACAAAACAGGAAGACGTATTCCAATTGTCGATATTAACGTAGAACATGATAACCATAGATACTATACAAATGGCGTATCCTCTCATAATACAGGTGTTGGAAAATCTTTGTTTATGTGTCACGTTGCTGCAGGTGTATTGAAACAGAGTAGAAACGTGTTGTATATTACGATGGAAATGGCAGAAGAACGTATTGCAGAACGTATAGACGCTAACTTATTAAATGTAACTATGGACGAGTTAAAAACCATTGATCATGAGGCATTTAATAAGAGAATACATAAGGTCGCTAAAAAGACACAAGGTAAACTTATAGTTAAAGAATATCCTACTGCTTCAGCACATGCTGGTCATTTTAGAGCATTATTGGAAGAGTTGAAAGTTAAACGTGGGTTTGTTCCAGATATTATTATGATCGATTATCTTAATATTTGTGCAAGTCAACGTATGAAACAAGGAGGATCGGTTAATAGTTATACTTACATTAAGTCTATCGCAGAAGAACTTCGAGGTCTTGCAGTTGAATATAATGTACCGATTATATCTGCAACTCAAACCACAAGAGGTGGATATTCCAATAGTGATGTGGGTCTTGAAGATACTTCGGAATCATTCGGATTACCTGCAACAGCAGATTTGATGTTTGCGTTAATATCCAATGAAGAATTAGAACAAATGAACCAGATTATTGTTAAACAGTTGAAGAACAGATACAATGATCCTAGTTATTATAAACGATTTGTGATAGGGGTTGATAGATCTAAAATGAAATTATATGATGTAGAAGCATCTGCTCAGACCAACTTGGCAGATTCTGGGCAACCAAAAGAAGATATTCCATTATTTGATAAGTCTGCAATTGGTAAACGTGTAATGCAAGAAGGATCATTCAGTGATTTTAAATATTAGTGCTTTACTTTTTTATATACATACGGTATAATGAATCTATAATTGGAGAAAACTATGACTAAAGTAATTGTATTAAAACCAGAAGAAGTAATACCAAGACCTGACTTAGTTGGTACTTGGTTAGATAGTTCGCACTATCATACATTGGTAGAGGAGGATATGGATTTATATCTTCCACCTGAATGCTCCTCGGGATTAGAATCTGGTATCGACACTTGTGGTAAACAGTGCAATACTTGTGACTCTGGACTAAGTGAAAAGAATATCGTTTTCAAGTTTCGTAAAAATTTCTTTACACAAGAAGAAATTGAATCCGCATATGATGGATTACGAGATGCAGCACAGTCTACCAATAATCGTGGTACTGCTGCAGGACCACTTGTAGAACCAACTAGTGGCAATATGAAATGGGTAACCTCATACGAAGACGAAATTCTTTCTTGTTTACAGAAACGATCATCTAACTTATATGGTGAGGATCCGATTGAAGACATTATCCGTAAATATGCAGAAGATACTACACCCACTGCGGCAACAAGAAAGAATACTTGGATATTTGGTGCTGTAACAAGCAATAACTTTGTATTCGATGAGTGGTTACAGAAAGTAAGAAGTTTACCTGTAGATGAGGCGGCAAAGGAAGCACAATGGGTAGAGGATAAATTAATATCAAGGACTACTCGTGCCAATGAAGTATTTTCTGGTATTGCTGGTTGGTATGATCGGTATCCAAGAATTCCTTATGGTCGACCAACAGGTTATACAAGAAACCATTTCGATAAATTTGTTAAATCATACCCATATCTTCAAAGATTAGCAGAAGGATTTAAAGAATTGTTACCTTGGAGATATAGTAACCAATTACGGGCAGCACAGTCTATCGACCAAAGATTTGTAGTCCCAGGAACACCATTCTCCACTATTACTGTAAATCGTAACTTCAGAACTGCAGCACATTATGATCCTGCTAATATGGATGATGGGTTTGCCAATATCTGTGTGTTATCGAAAAATGATAATTACACTGGTGCATATTTAGTTTTTCCGGAAATTGGATATGCATGTAATATCCGTCCAGGAGATTTGTTATTCGTAAACAACATGGCAGGATTGCATGGTAATACCGAATTAGTTCTTAATGATGATCAAGCAGAACGCATTTCTATGATTGCATTCTTCCATGAGAAATTAATGGAATTAGGTTCTTATGATTATGAAGATACTCGTAGAGAGTTTGTAGAAACTCGTATGAAAAATAAAGAACATCCATTATGGTGGGATAGGTTCAACGGTGTAAGTCCTGGAATGTGGGCAGATGTTCCAAGTAAAACAGGTGATTATGAGAATGCTAAAGAATGGTATGATTTTCTCAAAACTAAACCGCAAGGAGATGAATGGTTGGTTAAACATCATCCATGGTTGAAAGATGCGTATGAAAATATTGGTTTAGAAGAATTCTTTGGTTAGGAGATTATATGTCGTTACATGAGTTTTTCGATGAAGAAAAGTTATTAGAATGGTTTTATTCCAAAAATTCTAATATTGGTATTAAAGTGGGATATCGTAGGGTATCTGGTAAAATTGGTCTCACTAGCAACGAGAACGGTATCCGTGGTGCTTGGGTAGAAAAACGAGTTGCATTGTTTAAGAATATGTTAGACTTTGGGTATCAAGTTATTCCATTATCAGAAGCGACTGATGCAACTAAAGATGATGGATTTGAGACATTCGATACATACCAAGAGTGTGATGTTCTTATGTTGGAGTTCGGAGGTACTAATTTACAGTTCTACCAAAAGTATTGGGATAAGACTATCGAAATGATTAATGCCCATAAGGGTCGTATTATTTTTTTAAATGATGATCCAGATCTCCCATTCTTATGGAATTTATTGCCAAATGAAGACTGGTCAAGATGGACTATTGCAGCAAATGCAGTTAATAGTGAAGAAGTTGCTGCAATTCTAAAATCTCCGGAAGGTTCGAGAACAGTGGATTTACCTATGGCATCTGGTATGGAGTTCTTAGAATTCTCTGCAGGGGTGGAAGATAAAATAGTATATATTGGCAGACCTTCTGGTCGTACTAAATATTTCAAAGAATTTACACAATCGAAATATCTAGTCATTGCAGGTAAAGAATCAGAATGGTCTGATTACTCAGATGTTACTGTGTTAGACAATCCACAACAAAGAGATCGACGCAACTTCTATCGCAAGTATGCTGGTTGTTTAGCAGTTTATGATGATAAACATAAACGATCTGGGTGGAGAACTGGTAGGGCATATCATGCCTTATATGCAGGAATTCCTGTTGTTTCACCAGAAGGTAATGCAGGTTTGAATTGGTGTGTGCCAGTTGAAAAGTCAAGTTCAATAGAAAAGTTTGCTACTTTACCAACAGAAACAAGACAGAAGATATGGGAAAAGCAGAAGTCAATTGTTGAGAAAACTGGGAAGGTGGATCCTATTAAATTATGATTGTATCTTATGATATAGATGGAGTTCTTGCAGAGCAACCACCTGCAAACTCCAAGAAATGGGGTAAGATGAATGGCGAAGAACGAAGAGGAAGAAAAGATTTTCTTTATGAATGGTATACCAATGCTATTCAATTAATAAATCCTGCAGAGGATACATTTTATGCAATATCTGCACGTAAGGGTGAACCAAGAATTTGGGAAATAACAAAGAACTGGTTAGATACATATTATCCAGATAGGGTTATTGAATTTCGTTTATTATTGGATTGTAGAACAGTTGAGAATGTTGTTAAGTTCAAATCTCAAACTGTTTTAGATCTTGGTGTTCAAAGACACTACGAAGATAATAAAAAGGTTTTACGGGGTATGCGAAAACTTCTCCCTCCGGAAATAGAATTGTATTTTTGGGAGAAAGGTATGGGTCTACCAGTTCCATTTGTCAAATAACTATATAATTTATGAACGAATTGATTGCAGAATTTAAAACTAGGGCAGATGCAAATGGTATACCCATATTTACAAATGCGGAATGGAAAACTTTTAGAAGTTTATATGATAAACAAGATGTAAGAACTGCTCTTGCGGAATATATACATCAATATAATGTAAAATTCCCATTAAAAAACATTTCAGAAAACAAATTACGTAATTTATTCCATAAGTTTTATAACACTGACCATACAGATTGGTTATCATATCCAAGTGGAGTGTCTGAGAAATTTGATTACAAATATAAATACTCGGATAAACCATTGGGAGTGATAGGTAAATCACACAATTATAATTCAATATCAGAATATTTCCAACAAGAAAATAGATTGTCTTGTGGTTCTTTAAGTACCAGTGCACCCATAGAAATATGGAACGACATCGATAAATTGAAGTCGATGAACTGGCACTTTTGGAGAGATGGTATTTTGGAAAGGAGTGGTATTAATCCTGCTAGTTTCCGATCTGCATTTAGATTAGGTACATATACTGCAACCCAATTCAAACCATCCGTTGCTAAGTTCTTATACGAATATCACAATGCAGAGAATATTCTCGATACTTCGTGTGGTTGGGGTGATAGACTTGCTGGATTTTATGGAACACCAAATACCAAATCGTATCTCGGTTGCGATCCAAATCCACTGGTATATGAAGTATACAAGAAACAGTGTGTTGCATATGAAACAATAACAGGAAGTACTCCTATATTGATAGATAATGGTGATCATTTTATTTGTAAAGGTTATAAAACTGTTACTATCTGGAATAAACCTGCAGAAGATGTTGATTGGAGTTTATATGAGGATACAATCGATTTATATTTTACATCCCCTCCATATTTTGCAACAGAGAAATATGGAGTTGGTTCTGGTGCAGAAAGTGACCAGTCTTGGAGTCGCTATAACACATTTGAATTGTGGAGAGATAATTTCTTCTTCTTTGTAACTGAACAGGTATGGAAAACTATCCGTAAAGATGGGTATATGATGATCAATATCATTGAACCATCTGGTAAAAGGGGTAGGCATGCATTATGTGATTCTATGGTTGAATTCTGTGAAACACTACCAGATTGTAATTATGTTGGTAAACTCGGTATGCAAATGGCAGGTCGACCAAACACAGCAGAGTTAAACGCATGTTATATCGAACCTATATGGACTTTTATAAGGGGTAGTGATACTTATGATGTTAAGATAGGGTTGGAAAAATTTATGTAATATAAATAACTATATAACTTTATTTTTAGGGATATTATGAAATCATTTATACAATACTTGAGTGAATCAGATATGGATATAAACAGTTTAGAATCTACCTTAATCTCCAAAGGGTATACCATAAAAAAGAAGAATGGTAAGAATATCGACATAATTGTAGATGGAGACAGAGTAGGTGTACTCAACAAATTAGCATCAGAATTTGGAGGTAAATACAATCCAAAGGGTGGTACTTCTTCTATAGGTCGTGCAGAATTTGCAGGTGGGATATCTGTAAGCGCTAAACCTTCAGGAGGTGGATCTGGTGCAGGTTCTGATATGACAACACTGGGTGAATCCGCTCAATGTATCTACTGTGCGGCAGTTTGGGTTGGTAAAGATTTCTCAAAGGAATCATTTAAATCTGTAAAATCTAGTTATGATATCGATACTACAGTAGATAAAATATTAGAAAAACTTCCAGAGCACTGGGTAGAATCGTGTATACTTACTGCAAACAGATTGCATAAAAAATATAAAAGTAAAACATATACTTTCCATAGAGGTTCTGAATGGGTAAATAAACTCCAAAACCATTGGAAAATACTCAACAAAAAGGAACAACAATTTGCAAATCTAAACAAGTGGTCTCCTGCAGACATATACATGGTATCTACTGCTGGTTCAACAATAGATTTATCCAAAACAAAATCAATAATAGAATTGAATGCTGTCATGGCAGATGCTCTAAATTCAGGAGACATAATCGGTGTTTCTTTGAAGTTAGTTAAAACAACTGCAACAATTATCATTAAAAATGCATCATCTACAAGACCTACATATGGATTTGTTTCATTGACAGTTGGTAAACGATCGTTCGAAAATTCTGGTGATGCTTACATTATGTTTGATGGTGGAGAAATTCAATTTAGAACATTTGGTTCTACTTGGCAAGGTGAAATTAAAGGTAAGAACGCCAATATGGGAAAAATATCAGGTGGCCCAATTAATACTATAATGAAAAATAATGGTATCACCTTATTTACGCAAAAGGATATTGTAAACAAATCTCCAAAACTTATAAAAGAATTTTATAAGTTTTATAAACACCTAGTACCAAAAGCAATGTCGGAATCTCAATTTGAAATTTATGTAGATACTAAAGATCAGAATTGGTGGATATCTAAATTCCTTTCTACTCAATTGGTATATTACGTAGATTTACACGCAAATAAAAATGCAATTGTTTCTGCTTTAATCGGTTATGCCGCTTCAGAATCAGAACTATCTGGTCCATATATTAAAATATCATAGGTTAATAATGTTATCTTTTAAATCATACCTTACGGAAGCAAAAAATACTCATATGGAACACCTCGAAGATATGGTGTTTCTAGAAGGAGTTACTGGGACAAGAAAGGCAATTAATTTTTTACGTTCTATCAGGGATATGCTTGCAGGTCATTCAACAGGAAAGGTTACTGCCACTGTCAAGTGGGATGGGTGTGTACATGAAGATACAGTTATTCTTACTAATGCAGGTGATATGACTATTAAAGAAATAGTTGATAAAGAACATTTGTGGGGCGAACTTGAAATTATGGGCAAAAATCTTAATAGTCAGTGGCAATATGACGGATTTAATTTATTAATCGCAGGAAATAAATCAGAAGGATTTAAAAACTGGGTTGAAGTCCAGTTAGAAGATGGTGGAAGTATAAAATTGACTGAAGATCATGAAGTTCATACTACCAATAGAGGATGGATAAAAGCAGCAGATTTAACTGAAAACGACGATATAACTGAATTATAAAATGTGACGGATACCGTCTGACTTTTTAATTTTTATAAATACTATTTTATAAAGGAGATTATAATGTCAGTAATAACTAAAGAAATGGAATCTAAGTATATTGAGTTATATTTGCAAACTTATTCGTTATCAGAAGTTATGAGAATATGTAACGATGGAATTGGTAGAAATAAAATTAATAATATATTAAAATCTGTTGGTGTTTTTGAAGGATTAAATGGTCCAAATTATTTGGCAAAAAAGGTAGAAAATCAAGAAAAACTTATGTTAGAACGATATGGCGTTTCTAATATATCAAAACTTGGCGGTAATGGGTGGTGTAAAACTAATTCTATACCATATCTAAAACCTAGAGTTTTAGATGAAGATTACAAAGTATATCATAAAAAAGTAAGTACATTATCCAAAAAAAATATAAAATTGATGTCAATTCCTCGATATTGTGATTATACTGGTATACTTTTTTCTGATGAAGAGGGTCCATCAAATCCAAATGACCCTAGGAAAAGGTCTATAGATCATAAGGTTCCTATAATTATTTGTTATTTAAATGGCATATCTATTGAAGATGCTGCGGATAAGAATAATTTAGTATATGTTTTGAGGTATGTAAATAGCATAAAAGGTAATACATTACATGAAAGTTTTATCCCAATTGCACATAAAATTAGAAAGGTTTTTATAAATGAAGGTTTCAAGAGTAACTAAACTAGAAGAAAAATATACGCAGTATGATATATCTACTGCATTTGAAAACTTTTATGTTAAAACTAATAGCGGTTATATACTAATTCATAATTCTCCAGCAATATTCGCAGGCATAGATCCTAGAGATGGAAAATTCTTTATTGCAAAGAAAGGTGTTTTCAACAAAGAGCCAAAGATATACAAAACAGATGCAGAGATTGATGCTGATACTTCAGGTGAGTTAGCAGACAAATTCAAAATTGCATTAAAAAACTTTAAAAAACTTGGCATTAAATCTGGTGTATACCAAGGAGATTTAATGTTTACTAAAGGTGATGTTAAATCAGAAGTTATTGATGGAGAAAAGTATTCAACATTCCATCCCAATACAATTGTATATGCAGTTCCTTATTCTGCAGATCTGGCAAAAAAGATTAGATCTGCAGAAATTGGGGTAGTCTGGCATACCACGTATACTGGCGATTCATTTGAAACTATGTCTGCTACATTCGGTAAGTCAATAGTCGATAAATTAAAACCAACTCCAACTGTATGGATGGACGACGCAAATTATCATGATTATTCTGGAACTGCATCTTTCACTGCTGCAGAGACAGAATATGTTACTGAAATGTTATCTAAGATTGGTGCATTGTTTCATGATGTATCTGCAGGTGCATTAAACTATATTAGTAATGATGAAGATCTATTGGGATTGGTATTAACTTACAATAACAGTAAGATTCGTGCTGGACAAACAATTACTAACCCAAAAGAGCATGTTAAGGGGTTATTTGATTGGATCTATGAAAGGTATCAAAAAGAGATTGATGCCAAGAAAACAGAGAAAGGAAAAGTGGGTTGGGAAGAAAAACGTAAAAAAGTTCTTTCGTTCTTTGCAGCACACGATCAAGCAGAGATTGTAAAAATCTTTGAATTATCTATATTACTTGGACAGGTAAAGAAACCAATTATAGAAAAGATGAACAAGGCGGCATCAATCAAAACATTCTTGAAAACAAAGAATGGTTTTGAAGTAACAGGTGTTGAAGGGTTTGTAGCGATAGACAAATTATCAGGTGGTGCGGTTAAGATCGTTGATCGAATGGAATTCTCCCGTGCCAACTTCTCAGCAGATATTTTAAAGGGATGGCAAAAATGATATCATTTAAAGAGTTTATAACAGAAGTAACTAATAACTTAAAGATTAGGAAAGTCAATAAAGATTGGTATCAAATTGACGTTGAAAGAGATAAGTGGGATATACCAACTGAAGTAGTGGCAATATTTAGAACTCAACATAATGAATGGTCGGTTAATGATGGAGAACCAGAGCCAGGAAGTAGAGTAGGTGATTTAAGACGGTATGTTTTTGTCAAACTTAGTTCTGCTAAAGTATTTGCATTAGATTTAGCAGATGCGATTAAGCACGAAAAACCCTATCCTAGATTTTCAGACTCAAAATACGATTAATATGAAAACATTTAAAGATTTTATAGAAGAAAGTAATAGAGCAGTTCCAATTCTTAGGCAACATAAGTATGCTAAGGAATGGGGTGTTAAAAATATTTGGCATGTATACAATAGTCAAACAAAGGAAGAAACTGGTTACAATATTGAGAAACTAGCCTCAAATAAATGGAAACTTATTGATCCAAATCAAGAAAATATACAATACTTTCCATCTCTTGCGGCATGTAAAACTTACTTAAGAGCCACCATAGGTGCATTTAATCTAGAAGAAGACTATTTAGAAGAAAGTGTAGTTGGTAAACCTGTACTTAAGGCATGGGGACCAAACTACTGGAGAGTTTTTCATAGCGTAACTAAACAAGATACTAGTTGGACTATAGAAAAAAAGTCAGAAAAAGACTGGATACTTACAGACCCAAATGGTGATTATATTGAACATTTTAAATCTAAGGCGGCCGCTATAAAAATGTTATTGATGACATCAGTTCAATTTGGTGGATATGATTAAATGAAAACATTTAAAGACTATTTAGAAGAACATATTATTAAGGTTGATGGCAAATGGAGATTAGTATCTAAGAAGTCAGGAAAGAATTTAGGCACTTATGATTCTAAAGAGGGTGCTGAACAAAGAGAACGAGAAGTGCAGTATTTCAAGCACAAAGGATAGTGGATGAAGTCATTCAAGGAATTTTTATTAGAATCTGTTGACACTAAGAAGTTAGGTAAAGCTATATCATTAGTCAAGAAAATTAGTAAGACACTTCCTTCTAACTGTAAAAATGCTGTAACTTCTTGGTCACACGGTACACTTGCTTCTAGTGGTAATGCTTTAGAAGATCCAATTGTTTTAAAGACTTTGGAACACGAGTTCAAACCTGCCAGAGAATTATTGAAAACATTGTTTGGTTCTCATATAGAATTATATAGAGGTGAAACTGATAGGTCTGAGGAAAATACTAAACACAGCAGTGGTAGAGAAATATATTCTTGGACAGCAAGTCCTAAAATAGCTGCTATGCATGCTAATCATTCAAAACTATTTCCTGAATATAGTGATGATGATATTAAGAAAGCATTAAATCAATTTAATCTAAAAGGTGTTTCTAAACTAGGCACTTATAAAGTTATCAAATCAAAAGACGGTAAGTACTTCAATCTTTATCAGAACAAAAATTATTTAACTGGGTATGATATAGAAGATATTGAAGATGTTTTGAGTAATATCCAAAAAGATAATAAAGAAAGTAATGATAGATTAAAGAAGAATCAAGGAAAGGTATATAATAAGTTAATACCCATAGATGATATCGTTTGGATAGTAGATGCTATGAATTTTAAAGAATTGGAATTCATAGTTAAAGGTGGAGATAGATTAAAATGAGTGAATTCGAAGATTTCTTAAAACTTGTTGCTGAAGGTAAAAAGGACTATAAAAAAAATGATCCTGTTGGCAAAAAGTTAGAAGAAGTCAAACTGAATGTCAAATCTGATTTAGGTTCTTTATTTGCCCAATTATCTGAGATAGTAACTAAAGTAGAACCATTAGAAGTTATTGAACAAATAGAAGAAGCATCTCAAATAGTAGAGGAAACTTTGATTGAAGAAGTTCCTCTTCCACAAATTAAACCTGCATCTCAACAATATTCAAAACCAGAATTGGATAAGATTTATACAGATAAATCATTCCAACAACCTGATCCAGATTTAGTTACACCTCAAATGGATGCCATCCGCCAGAAACTAAAGTTCATGGAACAAGCAATTGGTAAAATTGCTGCTTTGGGTCCTGGATCGGGTGAAGTAAATTTACGATATCTTGATGATGTTTATAGACCTTCAATATATGATGGAAGATTTCTTAGATATAATGATACGTTAAAGAAATTTGAATTTGCTGAAGTAAATCCTCATGATATTGTATATACTACAACATTAGTTACTACTTCAACTTATACAGTTAATAATGAAGATTATTATATTGGAGTAAATTATGCAGGTCCAGTTACTATTACTTTACCAACTTCACCTAGTTCAGGTAGAATGCTAATTATTAAAGACGAAACTGGTAACTCTTCGATAAATCCTATTACTGTTCAAGGAACTGTTGATAATGATGCTGGTGGGTTTATTCTGCAAATGGATAACGGGGCAATACAATTAATCTATAGAAATGGTTGGAGAATAATTTGACATACTTATTTACAAATAATCAAGAAATTAAAAATGATATTGGTAATCCTATCCCTGTTACAGGAATAGTAGTAATAGATGAACTGGCTGGTAGTTCATACGCATTTAATAATCATGCTACCAATACTAATCGGGGTTGGACAATGGATAATACTATGCGACCAGTGGTCAGCTTTCAAAATAGTAGTGTAAATGCTAATGATATAATTAAAATTATGGAATATGAGATTGGTAATAATAATGCCAATCAGAGTACAATTATTTATGAGTGGTATGAAGGACCATTGTCAATATCAGGTGCTATCATTCCAGCTTGGAATACATTTGGTGTACATAGTCAATATCGAGTTTATCAAGACGTATACTCTAGTAATCAAGGTAATACATTTACTGTTCCAACAGGAACATATATGAGGCATAGTGGAGTTATCATAGGTAAAAATACTTCAGGCGACGAAGGACCAGCAAGTATGTATGGTGGAGGAAGTCCAAATATGTTAACATTATGTATGAGACGGGTAGATAATACTACTAAATTAGATGTATGGTTTGCATTCACAATTAAAGAATTTTGATAGTAGTAATTCTGAAATCTTTTTAGTTGTAGCTACAAATTTAGGTGCACATTCAACTAATGTTGGAGTTGGATTACAATGGCGTGAAATTTATTAATGTATAAATACTATATCGTTTACTTTATAGATGGAACCCAATGAAACAATATAGACAATTCCTAAAGGAAATGCCATCCAAAACTGTCGTGTTTGCTTTTGGTAGGTTCAATCCGATGACATCTGGACATGGTCTGCTTATTAATGTAGTCAAGAAAATTGCATCTACTAACAAAGCAGATTATGTCATATATGCTTCAAAGTCGCAGGATAAAAAGAAAAATCCTCTTCCTATAGACAAAAAGATTCATTACTTGAATCTAATGTTTCCTGGTACTAATTTCAAAGCAGCAAATGACCAAGAACGAACTCCAATAGAAGTTGCAAAGGCATTAAATTCGAAATATAAGAACCTTATTATGATTGCAGGTTCTGATAGGATTAGTTCTTTTGAGTCATTATTGAATAAGTATAATGGAATAGAATATACCTATGATTCTATACAAGTAGTTTCTGCAGGAGAACGTGATCCAGATTCAGATGATGCAACAGGTATGTCTGGAACTAAGATGAGAGCATTTGCATCTGATGGTGATTATACAAACTTTAAGAAAGGATTGACTCCTTCGATGCGAGACATAGATGGAAAACGTCTTATGAATGATGTTCGATTAGGTATGGGTCTTGATGTTATAAAGGAAAATATTAAAATCAAAAAAGATGATCTACGTGAGAGATATATCAATAAAGAAATATTTAACATCGGTGATATAGTAGAATCAAATGAACAACGGTTTGAAATAATTGATAGAGGGACTAATTATTTAACAGTTGTTGATTCTAATGGTCAAACAAGCAAAAAATGGTTAAAGGATGTAGTAATGGCAGAACAACAAATATACACAGACAATCAGTTTCAGAATAATCTTTATTCTGAAACACCGTTAGAAATATCTTTTAAAGGGTATACAACTAAAAACCTGCACAATGCTAAAGGTTCTGCAGAAGCATTTAGAAAGACTATTGATAATATAGGCGATGTAGATCCTGCATCAGTATTGATTGCTTTAAAAAATACAGATGAGTATTTAAAAATTACTGTTGATGATATCCTCAAAGGTGGTAAAGAGAATATGAATGATTTGCTTAAATGGTCAGATGCACATTTAAGAGCAAAGCAAGCATTAGATAATAATAATGAATTTATTTGGCATACAGAATATTGGCACTTATATAAAGATTTACTTGATAAGGCAGTATATGCAGTTCGCATTGTAAAATCAGACAACCAACAATCATCAGATGTTTCAGAGAGTGTAATGGATCCCAATAAAGATAAATTAAAAGTAGCAAAGGTCATTTCTTCTGTGCTTGGTGGAGAAGATGATAAATCAAGTAACCCTGAGAATTTAGTTAATAATGCTTTACGTAAGGCAAAGAACCTTCCAAAAGATTCATTGAAAATCGTCACAAAAATGTTGAAACTTGCTGATGAAGTTGGTATTAACTATGACCATAAAATTATCAAAACTCCTGAAGTTAGAGCAGAGAGTTATGGCAGAACAACACCAAATATAGTCGATAAAATTCTTTCAGAAAAGAAAGCAGAATCTATTGTAGCAAGTAAAACAAAACCAAACTTATCTTCATTAAGACCTGATGATGAAAAGAAATTGATTCAGATGAATAACCTTGGTAAAGGCGCTAATATTCCTGTAGACATAGACGCGAATACTAAGAAAGAAATCGAGAATTACTCAAATACAGGTCATACTAGTGGCATCAAAGATAACGATGATCATTCGGGTCAAGAACAAACTCATGTAGGTGCATCTTTGACTACAAATGGTAATGACACCCTTGCTAGAATGAAAGCAAAGAAATTAATGAATACTAATGAAGATTTTACAGAAGAAGAAATCGATGAGTTAGTATCAATGGTAACCGAAGAAGACATTTTGGAAACATATGAATACGAAGATTTTTGTATCATTGATGAAAATGGAATTGAAGTTATTGTCGAAGGTTTCGATGATGAATCTCTTAATGAAGTCCTTTCTAAAATGGAAAGAATAAAGGCAAAATTAAGAATGGCGAAATATGAACCTAAACTAACTGCTAAACGCGAAATTGCATTAAAGAAACATTCTGACAGTCATGGGATAAATAATAAAGCAAGACACCTAGCAATTAAAACTATCAAAACTAAGTTACTAAAAGGTAGAGATCCCACGAAATTATCTACTGTTGAGCATGAACGCATAGATAGAATCATCGAGAAAAAGAAAAAACTAATAGACAGATTGGCACTTAAGTTGACTTCAAGAGTTCGCCAAACTGAAAAGAACAGATTATCACATCACTAGGAACAATAATGAATGAACTTCAGGCAGCACTAAAGATATGTCAGGCAAATACTTTTTTTATGTATTTTAAGGCACATTCCTCGCATTGGAATGTCGAAGGTCCAGAATTTGCTCAATATCATGAGTTTTTCAATGATCTTTATGATGAACTATGGAATGCAGTGGATCCAATTGCAGAACATATCAGAGCAATTGATGGATATGCGCCGTTTAGTATAGAAGATATGTTTAATGCTAAAACATTTCAAGAAGATACTAATGTGGTTTCTTCTACAAGTCAAATGTTTTCAAATCTTATTGATGCTAATAATGCTACAATAGATTCATTAAATAAAGCATTTGATCTTGCGACTTATGCGAAGAAACAAGGTACGTGTAACTTTCTTGCAGATCGTTTAGACGTGCATGCCGCTCACGGATGGAAACTAAAAGCATTGACAAAAGGTTAATAACAATGAAAACATACAAAGAATTCAAAGAAGAATTTAAACTAGATGAAGAAAAAATTCCAGTTCAACATGTTACAGATAGCGTTACAAAAGTATTAGGAACAAAGGGTTCATCTAAATTTTTAACACATTTAAGACCAGGAACAAAAAAACATACAACATGGGATAATGTTAATAATGCTTTAATGGATCAAGGCATTAAACCTCAACATATTGCTTCAATTACCGCCCATGTAAAACCAGCTCAATTTAAAGAAGAACTTGAATTGCAAGAAGCAGACCAAAGTGTTGAGATAAACAAGGTTATTTCGGCAATAAAGAAGCATGCTAATACTAAAGCAGTTATTGATGTTCTTCCTGATTTGAAAGTTACTTCAAATAAAACTTCATTGTATAATCTATTGGACGTTCTCGGTAAACATGGTGTCAAATCATCTGTTATAGATAGCATTCACGATACGTTATCATCTTGCCATGATTGTCATGAAGAATATGAGGAATTCAACGAAGGGGTTATTGCTCACCATATTATCAGAAAGGCAGTTGCTATTGCTAAAAAGAAAGGTGGAAATATGACTGGTGCGGTTGATGATATTGAAAAACTACATAAAGGATTATCTGACCACCCAAGAGTTGCAAAAGAATTGAGAATTGCCAATGAAGATTATTCTGACTTAGATGATAATGAGTTATTAGAAGTTTTGGGTACTCATAAAGCAATACAATCATATATGCAAAAGAGTGCAGAAAAGAGAGCAAATCTTGTAAAGAATGATTCTATTACTAATCCCAATCATGCAGAAACTAGACGGAAACTTGATAAAAGTAATAAGGGATTCGATGCAGCGATGGTCAAGCAGTATAAACTTATAAATAAAGATAAATAACTTAAACAATTTTACAAAAGGATAAAATCATGTCTCTATGGGGAAATAAAGATTTAAAGGGTATTGCTGGTACATCGTTATCGGTTACAAACAACTCTAAAGCAATCGTTGGTACTGCCACTGCATTTACTACTGATTTAAAAGAAGGTTCATTCATTAATATCAGTGGTACATTATATAAGGTTTATCTTATCACTGATGATACACATTTAACATTGGTAACTGAGTATCAAGGTTCAACCAATGCTACTTTGTCGTTTACAGGCACTACTACTGCTCCTTCTGCTTTAGTCATTGGTAACACATACAAAATTACTTCTGCAGGTACTACTACAAACTGGAATACTATTGCAGGTACTACTGGTTTAACATATATTGCGGGTAATATTATTACTGTTGTTGCAGTTGGTTCTGGTGATGGTTCTACGACTACTATTCCTGTGTTTGCACAAACTGCACCTACTTATGTCCACCAAGCAACTCAAGTTTTAGCGACTGCATTATCTAAAGGTACAGAATATAAAATTTTATCTGCAGGTACTACGGATTTTACTTTAATCGGTGCTGCTAATAGTACTGTAGGTACTGTGTTTACTGCTACTGGAGCAGGTACTGGTACTGGTATTGTGGTAATTAATCACCAAAGATTAGATTTATCTAAAATCTTCTTTGTATCTTTAGAAGAAGCACAGTTAGATTCAAATAGAAAGAAAGGTATTCACGGTGCTGGTTGGTGGAGACTTACAACTTATGTAGATTCTGATGGTACTACACGTTATAAATCAGAATTATTACAAGAGCAAAGCACATCATCATTAATTTCTAATGATGCTAACGACGATGCAACAATTGCAGATACTAATCCTGTAATTACTATTGGCACTCAACCTGCTGCTCAAAATACTTCTGGTGGTGCGGCGACATTCTCAGTATCTGCTACAGTATCTGTGGTATCTCCTGTTGCAACTATTACTTATCAATGGCAAAAATCAGTTGCTGGTTCAACCAAATTTGCAAACGTATCTGGTGCAACCAACTCTTCAATTGTTCTATCTAGTCAAACATCGGCAAACACAGGCGATCGTTACCGTGTAGTAATTAATACTACTCCAAATGCTATCGCTGCAGTAACTTCTACTCCAGCAGTATTGACTTTCGTTTCTTAATTAATATGGGGTTGAAATATACCCCAAATTTATGATATTAAACAAAGATAATTTTTTAGTATATTGTATGAAATACTACGATAATCCTCAATGTACTTCTATAAAGGAGTTCGAAGAGGATTTAAATAGAGTGTTATACTTACAGAAACTATTGACGAGATACTTGGCCGATAAAGAAGAATTAAGAGAACGGTTGATATTAAACCACATAATCGTTCTCTTTAATTTATTCGGAGAAGCAACTATAAATATTTTATTCTATAAATTAGATGAAGAGTATTGGAATATTCTAATAACCTTCCTAGTATACTTAAATAGAATGCCCGATGCTATACTTCAACATGGTATTGTAACATCTAATTATAACCTAGATGATTATATTATATCAAAATTAAGGGAACTTTAATGAGTAGAATAGTTGACAATCTTATAGCATACAGAGTGTTAAGTATGTTGGTCAAACCATTTCAAGATACAGATGCTTTTGCACTAGGTATTATTGATAAAAATGGTAAAAAATTAAAAGATCCCAATACTGAAGAAGAAAAGGATGCTTATGATTATCTAAGTAGACTTGTATTCAATATTAAAAAGATATTGAATAAATTACCTGGAGGGGATAATAGATTTAAGAATATAGTGGCAGCATTATATCTTATTAAAGAATCATACGCAAATGATATAAATACTATTAGTGAACATGACTTAAAAAGAATAATTGATCTCAATATTATTCTTGCAGAAGAAACTATACAAACTAAATTATTTCTTGAAGATGGGGTTGCTGTTGGACCTACAAATGTTTCCATGCCTGCGAATGGAGCACCCTCTAATGTGAGTACAGATGTACCGATAAAAAGAAAGAAAACGTCTATTGTAAAGCGACAAGATTTGACTCAAGTTGCTGTTGATTTAAATCAAAAATCTTTGTAGGGAATTAGGTATGCAAACTGAAACGGATGTTCAAGTTCTAAAATCTGTTGTTAATAAATTAGATCAAACTCTCGATAAAATAGCAGAATCCACTAACAATATTGGCCGTCTATTAGCAGTACATGACGAACGCATTGGTAATCTTGAAAAAGATACTGAAGATGCTCATGATGACATCAAAGACCTCTATAAGAAAATGGAACATAATACTAAAGATATTTTAAAAGAAATGGGTAATGTTGAGACTAGAATAGAATCTAAACTCGATACTGCTTCCAAACAAACTACTACTCAATACAAATCCCTTTCTACTAAAGTTGATGCACTTGATTCAAGACTTAATGAACTAGAGAAATATCGTTGGTACATTGGGGGAATCATTGCAGTTGTTTTATTTGTAGGTTATAACTTAGATACAGTTAGTAAAGTTATATCAGTTATTAAGTAATTACTAATAAGACCTCACACCAAACCTAACACAGTTAGTATACCTTAGTTACCAAATAAAGTAAAGCACTTTTGTAAAAATAATTTAAATAAAATTATAGCTTTACTTTTTTAATCTATTGGTGTATACTTATTCTATGAGTTACCCTTTGGAAATATATTATGTTGTGGATTGATATCAAATATACCAATATAATTGGTTCAAGACTTAGAAATTTTAAAAAGAAATCCGAATATCTATGGCAAGCGAGTTGTCCAGTCTGTGGAGACTCTTCCAAGAGTTCTACTAAGGCTCGTCTATACATTTATAGACAGACCAATGGATTATTTGTAAAATGCCATAAATGTCAATATGGATCTACACTTGGTAATCTTATCAAAAGAATAGATGCAAGTGTATATTCCGAATATGTAATGGAACGGTATAAAACTGGAAATGATAAGTATATTCCCCATACAAATATAACAGAGATACTTCCTTCCCTGAAAGGAGAAGTGTTAGAAGACGAAGTATTGTCTAAACTTAAACAAGTTACTTCATTGTCAGAAACTCATTATGCAGTGAAATATTTGAAGTCTAGAATGATATCAGAAGAATTGTGGGATTTGTTTTATTATACACCTAAGTTTTTTAAATACGTCAATAATAATATTAAATATCAATTCACAGACGGGTTGTTAAAGATAGACCACCCGAGGTTAGTCATACCATTTTTCAATAAACATGGTAAATGTTTTGCTATGCAGGGTAGAGCATTTGGTAAGGAAATCCCCAGATATATAACAATCAAAGTTGACGAAACAGAAGATAAAATATTCGGTTTAGAAAGATTAGATTATTCTAAACCGATTTTCATAACAGAGGGTCCAATTGACAGTTTGTTTTTACCCAATGCTATAGCAGTATCTGGATCTAACTTCGATATGTATACATTAAGAACTATTATGACTAATGCGGTCATAGTTCCTGATAACGAAAGAAGACATAAAGATGTTGTGAGAATTATAGAAAAGAATATAAAATTAGGGTATAAAGTCGTGCTTTGGCCAGATACCTACGAAGAAAAAGATATAAATGAGATGATAATGAATGGTAAAACAAAAGAAGATATTTTAGAAACTATAAGTAATAATACCTTCGGTGGGTTAGAAGCAGAAGCAAGGTTCGCTACTTGGAGGAAGGTATGACATTATTCTTTTTAATTATATTATTAAGTATAGTTGGTATCGCTATAATTCCGACCTTATTAGT
>Ga0194047_10000157_pt1 | contig 47596 bp, 42 predicted proteins | sample JunL225m_MetaG_2_FD_160070 | JGI IMG/M metagenome (GOLD analysis project Ga0194047, IMG submission 160070) | Anoxic zone freshwater microbial communities from boreal shield lake in IISD Experimental Lakes Area, Ontario, Canada - Jun2016-L221-5m | ecosystem: Environmental > Aquatic > Freshwater... | reverse complement strand
AATTAAAACGTGTCTTGCGGGACGTATAGTTTGCCTACCAGCTTTTAGCTTTTTTAATTCTTCACAAAGTTAATTTTATAATTCGGGACAAAGATATGAGCGGGACTATGGGGAACGAAGAGTGAGAAGGGTAAACGCCCTTATTTTAGTTGTTGGTTGTTGGTTGTTAGTTGTTGGAGGTGAGATTTGTGAAGTAAAAGTGAATGGCAATAAAAAACCCATTGTAGGTTTTGAGCTACAATGGGTTTGATGGAGTGCGGATGAAGGGACTCGAACCCCCACGCCTCACGGCACCAGATCCTAAGTCTGGCGCGGCTGCCAATTACGCCACATCCGCATTCGATTTTTGAGACGGCAAATATATACTTTTTTTGGATGCAAGCGCTCGGGAATTGATTTCTTTTTGTTTTTTGGAGTTGGGAAGTGGATGTTGTGGATAAGGTTGTGAACAATTCGGAAATTAAATAAATTGATGTGAGGTTAATTATTAAGTACTTTCGCATGATAGAAATATAAAAAAGGTGAAAAAGGTAGTTTCATTTATTCGTCATAGTCACCCAGAGCTTTACAGAGCGCTGCTTTTTGTGATTGCTATCGCTGTGGTGGTGGGTATTTTTCCGAAACAGGGAAAGTTTAGGTATGAGTTTCAGAACTTGAAGGGGAAACCTTGGTTTCATGAGGACTTGATAGCTCCTTTTGATTTTGCGATTAAGAAAACGGCTGAGGAGCTAGCGAATGAAAAGGCAGGGATACTGAAGAATTTTAAGCCTTATTTTAAGGTGGATACCAAGATGCTGAAGGTGAAGAAGGAGGAGCTGATGAGCCTGATGGAGCAGAAATGGGATGAGCGGAAAGGGAAGGTAGCAAAGCAAAGAACGATAGAGGTAATAAATGATGTGTTGGATACGATATATACGAAAGGCATCATTGAACCTGCTGATGTGATAGAGAATAGGCCGATAGATTATTCGATAAATGTGTTGAACGAAAATGTGGCGGTGGAGCGCGATTTGGTTGATTTTTTCACGCTGAATGGGGCTTATACGTATGCACAAAAAAGATTAAACGCAGTGACAAACATTGATGCGAAGTTCGCATCGGGGGTGCTTGAAAAATTGATTGACCATTCGATATTATACGACAAGGCGACAAGTGATAAAATACAGAAGCAGGCGATAGAAGAGATTTCGCCATCGCGAGATATTATATTGAAAGACCAAGCGATAGTGTCGAAGGGAGAGTTGGTGGATTTGAAGAAGTACCAAATATTGCAATCGCTAAAATCGGAATATGACGGACAGTCGGTGGGAACGGGAAGTTATTTGTTGATATTGATTGGTCAGTTATTAATCGTCTCGCTGTGCTTATCGGTGTTGATTGCCTTTCTTGCATTTTTCAGGAAAGATATTTTTCAGGACAATACGAAGATAACGTTGATATTGCTATTGATGGTATTGCAAGTGTCGATGGCGAACCTTGGAATAAATTATCAATCGTTCAGTATTTATATTCTTCCTTTCTGTGTTCTACCAATCATCATCCGTTCGTTTTTTGATACAAGAGTTGCGTTGTTTGTTCATTTGGTGACGGTGTTGATTATCGCGTTTATGGCTCCGAACCGATTTGAGTTTGCGTTTATAGAATTGTTGGGAGGAATGGTTGCCATCTTTAGCATTGTGAATATGCGTAACCGTTCGCAAATTTTTATTTCATCGGTGATTATCTTTTTGACTTATTGTGTTGCTTTTACCGGTATCACCATCATTCAAGAGGGAGGTGTGGATGTGCTGACATGGTTTGATTATGCATGGTTTGGAGTGAGTGCAACGTTGACATTGTTTTCGTATCCATTGATATTTATTTTCGAAAAGATATTCGGGTTGACTTCGGATGTATCTTTACTTGAGCTATCGGACACGAATGGGAAATTATTGCGAGAGTTGGCGTATCGTGCACCAGGGACATTTCAACATTCGTTGCAAGTGGCGAACTTGGCCGAGGACGCTATTTTCAATATTGGAGGAAATGCGCTGTTGGTTCGTACAGGTGCCTTGTATCATGATATTGGTAAGATGGAGATGCCTATGTACTTTATCGAAAATCAATCGAACGGTATTAACCCACATGACGAGATGAGCTTTGATGAATCAGCCACTATTATTATAGGCCATGTGATAAAAGGAATAGAGATTGCGAAAAAACATAAGTTGCCTGAACAGATTATTGATTTTATAAGAACGCATCATGGCACTACGTTGACTTCTTATTTCTACAGGTCTTTTCAGAAAGCTTTTCCGAATGAAGAGATAGATGAGGCGAAGTTTCATTATCCTGGTCCTATTCCGTTTTCGAAAGAAACTGCTGTGCTGATGATGGCCGACTCGGTGGAAGCAGCTTCGAGGAGTTTGAAGAAATACGATGCAGAGACGATTGATAACCTTGTGGAACGAATTATCAGTTTCCAGATTTCACAAAATCAATTTGTGAATGCTGATGTAACTTTTAGAGATATCAATACCATCAAAAAGATATTCAAGAAGAAACTGATGAACGTATATCACGTTCGAGTGGAATATCCTAGGTAAGCAAAAAAAAGTCCTGAATAAAATCAGGACTTTTTTTTTAAAGAGGTTTTGTTTATTTGTATTTCTCGGCTTTTTCGGTTTCACCAAGCTTTAGAAACAACTGACGCAAACGCTGTTTTGTGGCAGCATCAGGAGCTGTGGCGTAAGATTTCTCGAGGTAACCAGTAGCTTTACGGAAGAATTCGAGTTTCTTGTCTTCGTACTCTTTCGCTTTTTTTGTTTCGCTTAATGGAAGCGCGTTGATTTTTTCGTTCCATTGATTACCTATTTTGAAATACAAGGCTCCAAGGTTATAGTTGGCCAATTCGTATTCTGGCTTAATGTCGATTGCTTTTAAGTATTCTTTTTCGGCATTTTCTTGGTCATTCGTTTTGTCATAAATGTTTCCTAATACCAAATGTAATACTTCGTTATCGGGAGCTAAATCGATAGCGCTAACCAATTTTGATTTCAAGATGTCTGTTTTGTTTTGTTTCAAATAGATGTCGATTTCTTGAGAAATTAAATCCATATTGTCTTCGAACAATAGTTTCCCTTTATCAATGAATGAAAGCGCTTTGGTGGTATCTTTATCGATAAGACAAATTTTTACCATTCGAGTGTAAATGGTAGGATCTTTGTATTTTATTTCGATGAGCTTATTGGCATACTCAATCATCTTATCCTTGTTGCCAGCAAAAGAATAGGTATTGAAATGACTAAATAACAAATTCTCTTTGGTAACGTTGTTACGTTTTAATCCTAAATCGAAATCGTAAGGTAGCGCTTGTTCGAGCAAATCTAAACCTTTTAAGGCTTTGTCATAATTTTTAACGCTCAAATAATATTTTACTTTATAATCTAATGCTGCACCAGCTACTACCAAATTACCTTTCATTTGATCTTTGTAGATATTATCCTTATCAAGTTTAAGACAGGTGATGAAACTTTCTACTGCTTTTTCTTGTGCTTCATCATCTAGTTTATTGTCTTCTGGTTTTTTCGATTCGTAAATACCTTCATAAATCAAACCACGATACATCCATAATTTTGCACTTCCTTTTGTGCTTTCATTTGTAATGGCAGCATCGGCAGCTTTTTTTGCCAAGTCGTATTCCTTGCTTCTTAAATAATTGTTTGCGTTTTGAACTTGATTGCTCTGCGCTATGACAACTGTTGTTGCTCCTATTAAAAAGGAGGTGATTAATCCTTTCATTTTATTGTTTTGTTTTGTACTCATACATTTTCTATGCCAATCGAAAAAAAACTATCCCCAACTCATTAAAAAATGGAAGGGGATAGTGATTTATCTATTCGATGGTAAGTTTTTTAAGTTTTACTTTACTTAATACTTCTTTGTTTTTTGAATCTTTCAAAGCTTTGTCAATTTGGCTTTCGATGATTGATTTATCGCCAACTAAAACCGTAGTTAGTTTATTTGTAGCAAAGTACTTTTTAATCTGTTGATTCACCTCGTCTTTTGAAATGTCCTTGAGGATTTGATTTTGTTTTGTAGAATAGTCTTTTTCTAAATTGTATTTAACAATGTTAGATAAGAACTCTGCTTTTTGATACGATGCTTCGTATTTCAAAGATTCTTCGTTACGAAGAGAGTTCTTTGTGAATTCTAGTTCTGCATCTGTAACCCCTTTATCAACATAATTTGAATAGATGTTAAGAATTTCCATTAAAGAAGCTGTAGTAGCCGAACGTTTTACAGAAGAGTTGATAGCAAAACGCCCTGTATATTTGTTACCAGCAAAATAGGAATAAATACCATACGTCCATCCTTTTTCTTCACGCAGCGTCATGTTAAGTCGACTATTGAAAGTACCGCCCAAGCAGAAATTTGCAATTTGATTTTTATAATAATCACCTGTGGCATCAAATTTTAAAGAAGTATTTCCTAGAGCAATAAAAGTGGATGGTGCAAATGACTTATCACTAATGAAAAATTGAGGTTCTGTTGGTTGAACAGGTTCAGGGATAGGTTGTATTTTCACTTCTTTGCCTTGCCACTTGTTTAAAAACTCAAGTTTAGGAGTGATTGTTTTTTCATCAATATCACCAACGACAATTAAATTGGTAACCGAAGGTGAATAATAATTGTTGTAATAATTTTGTAAATCTTTCAGTTCGATATTATCTACCGATTTCCATGTGGGTGGTAAACCTAATAAAGTGCTGCCATAAAGTGCAAAGGTCATAATGTTGTTTCCAACCAACTGAGCGTTTGTTTTTTGATTAGAGATTTCTTCTTTGTATTGCTTTTTCGCTAATTTAAAATCATCATCTCTGAAACCAGGATTTAGCAACTTTTCTTCAAGAACTTTAAGAGTAGCGTCAATGTACTTTTTTAAGCATTCTATACGTATGGATGTGTTATATTTATTTGCACTGAACGAAATAGTAGCACCTATTTTCTCAAGTTCTGCAGCAATTTTTTCTGTTGTATAATTTTTAGTTCCTTCGTTCAATAAATTGGCTGTGAGTTCAGCAACACCCATTTTCTTAATCATATCTGGAGGCAGCACTAAGCTACCACCTTCAATATTCAACACGATGGTTACTTGAGGAGATTCGCTGTTTACAGTTCCAATTACGTTTATACCGTTTTTCATTTTGAAATTATAATAATCAGGTATTTTAACCGATTTTGCAGGGCCAGGAGTTGGTTTAATACTACGGTCAAAGTTATCAGGATTTGGAGCATAGCTCAAATTAGCATATTCAGGATTAGGAGGGAATGTTTCTCCAGCATGAGGATTGATAGACTTTACAGAATCCTTATCACTCATGATTGGGTAAGTATTGATGATTGCAGCTCCTGTTCCTTTGATATATTTATTGAACACTCGCGAAATATCTTCTTTTGTTACTTTATTATATCTTTCAATTTCATCAGTAATTGTAGAAGAGTGTCCTAATAAACGTTCCCATTTTGAAATGATAAAGTTGGATTCGAACACTGTTGACATACCTGAATATTGTTGAGATTCAGCTTGTGCTTTTGCTCTTTGAAGCGCATCATCAGTAATTTCTGTTTTTTCAAAATCTTCAATAGTTGTTTTAACTTTAGCATCTAAATCATTAAAGAGTTTTTCGTAATTAAAATCGTCTGGAACATAAGCGATTATTTGAAATGCGAATTCACCTGCTAGTTCACTCGATTGGTGATTAACATTGGCTTCAATTGCCAATTTGCTTTTCACAAAGTTTTTGTAAATAATAGAGTTATTTCCACCACCCATCATTATTCCTAACAAATCTAAAGCAGCTTCGTCACGATGATATTGAGGTACTGTAGGGTAAACACGTAAATTTAAAGGGAAATAAATTTTGTCTTTGTATGCCGCATACTTATCGGTAGCAATGATGTTTGGTGCTACTCTCATCTTTTTAACTTCAGGACATTGCTTTAAAGTTCCAAAATACTTATCCACCATTTTAAGCGCTTCAGGAGAACTGAAATCACCTGCAATACTTAAGATTGCGTTGTTCGGACCGTACCAACGCAAGAAGAAATTTCGCACGTCTTCAACGGATGCTCTATTCAAATCATCAACATAACCAATCACTGGCCAGCTATATGGATGTCTATCAGGATACAATATTTTATTGATCTCTTCTTCGAATCCAATTGCGTAAGGTTGATTTTCTACGTTCTGCGACTTTTCGTTTTTTACTGTGGCACGTTGAATTTCAAATTTCTTGGTAGTTAATGAATCGAGCAAGAAGCCCATTCTATCACTTTCTAAATACAATGCAGTTTCTAAATAATTAGAAGGCATTGTTTCGAAGTAAGTGGTTTTATCGCGTTCTGTAAAACCATTCATTTCCCCTCCTGCGGTTGATACAATTTTAAAATGTTCTTTATCGGCTAGATGCTTACTTCCTTCAAACATCATGTGTTCGAAGAAGTGAGCAAAACCTGATTTACCCATTGATTCACGTGCAGAACCAACTTTGTAGGTCACCATTAAGTTAATCACAGGGTCGGAATGGTCTTCGTGCAACAACACTGTTAAACCATTGGACAACTTCCATTTTTCATAGGCAATAGCGACTTTACCGTCTTTCGATTCAACCTTCTCTATTAAGGTTGGTTGAGCCACGGCCATACTTAGGCAAATGCAACTGAGCACACTTGTAAATAAATTTTTCATGATCTTTTTATTTTTAAGTTATTAATTCGTTTTTAAAGTTTTCAAATGTATAAAAAAACTTCATACCTATTTCAGTTTTAGTGTTAATCGGTTTAATTAAAGGATTTGTGGATTTAAAGATGAAAATTTTAAAGAACGAGTGTTTAGGCTAAAAACTATTTCATTTTTAAACAATAAGATGTACTTTTGTTGAAGAAAAAATAATTAGTATTCACCCTAATATCGCAATTATGAAAAAATTAATTACACTCATCATTATTACAGTTTCGTTATCTATTACCAATTTAAGTGCTCAAGCACCAGCATGGGCATGGGCAAATTCAGCAGGTGGACTGCTTGACGAGTCGGGAAAAAGTGTTGTAACCGATTATATCGGCAATGTATATGTAACTGGATTTTTCAGAAGTAGAACCATTCATTTTGGTACGTATACATTAACCAACTACGACACAACTGGGGCTACAGACGATGTATTCATTGTTAAATATGATTCTTCGGGAGGTGTGCTTTGGGCAAAAAGCATTAAAGGAAATGGGAATGACGATGGATTATCGGTGAGTACCGATTTCATGGGCAATGTATACATTGGAGGTAGTTTTACAAGCACCAACTTATATGCTGGGTTCATTACCTTAACAAATGCTAATTCTGATTCCCTTTCTCCAAATTATGATGCGTTTATTGCCATGTATAATGCTTCAGGAAATATTCAATGGGCAAAACGTTTTGGAGGTGCAGGAGATGAAATGATTTCGGGTGTTTCAACTGACCTTGGAGGTAATACGTACATAACAGGGAGCTATAGTAGCGACACGGTTGATTTCGATACTTCGAAAGTAGTATCTGACGGAAGTTTGAACGCTTTTCTTGCTAAGCTCAATTTGTTTAGTGATGTGAGTTGGGCAAGATCGGCAGGTGGGATTAAGGAAGATAAAGCTACTGGAATAGCCACCGATAGTATTGGTAATATTGCAATAACTGGATACTTTTTTAGCAATACGATGGCTTTCGATACGATTCTGCTAACAAAAAAAGATACTACCGGAAGCGATACCACAGGATATACTAATGATATTTTTATTGCTAAATATAATAGTAATGGTATTGTATTATGGGCAAAAGATGCTGGAGGTACAAATGTTTATTACGATGCGGTGAGCAGTAATGGAATAGCTATGGACAAAAAGGGAAATGCTTATATAACGGGATATTTCAGGTACGATAGTATTTTCTTCGACTCGATTGTCATCTATTTGAGTAGCTTTAGCAGAGATGTTTTTATTGCCAAATACAATCAACACGGGAAAGCAATGTGGGCGAGGCAGGCAGGAGGATTTTTGGATGATGAAGGAAGAGGAGTTGCGGTAGATATTCATGGTAGTGTTTTTGTTACTGGTGATTATTCTGGAGGAAGTATCACATTCGATACTACCACCATAAATGCAATGTCGGCTGACCCTGATATATTTGTTGTGAAGCTTGATTCACTTGGCCATGTTTTTTGGGCAAAAAGCGCTGGAGGAAGTATTGGTGATTTTGCAAATAGTGTGGCCGTGTTTGACTTAGATAGAGTATATGTTACGGGACAATATGTGAGCCCAAGCATTTCTTTCGATGGTTTTACGGTAATCAATCAATCCACTGCAGGTTCAGGGGCTGATTTGTTTGTTGCGCGTTTGTATCCTTCAACAGTGGGTATTCCCAATATCACCTCTGTTGACAACAATTTGATGGTTTATCCTAATCCTGCTGTTCAATACGCTACCATTTCTTATTCATTGAAATCTGCCACCAATGTTTCGCTCGAAATTTACAATGGACTTGGGGCAAAAGTGTTGGATGTTATTTCTAGTCAAAAACAGTCGGAAGGAGAATATAACTATCTATTTTCTGCTCCTCAATCGGGGATTTACTTCGTAAAACTTCAAACTCAGGAAGGAGTGTTAGTGAAAAGAATAGTATATTCAAGATAGGAAAAGCCTTATCTAATGCGAAAAGCCACGCTCAATGCGTGGCTTTTCTTTTATTCAGCGGAGAAAGAGGGATTCGAACCCCCGGAAGTGTTACCTTCAACAGTTTTCAAGACTGCCGCAATCGACCACTCTGCCATTTCTCCGAGCGCAAAAGTATCATTTTTTTGTTTGCTCAAATAAAAAACTTAAAAAAATATATTTAATTCCTAACTTTGTCCTCTAATCCCTGCATTATTATTGGGATAAATGTAAACCATGAAAAAAAAATTTATCCTTTTAAGTATCTTTTTTGTTGCATTCAACTCGTTTGCTTCTAACCCAATAAAAGCATTTCTTACTTTTTCTACTTTCAATAATCCTTCAAAAGGACCTTATGTCGAGACCTATCTTTCGGTGATTGGCAATTCGGTGAATTTTGTTCAAGATGGTAATGGAAAATTTCAGGGTTCGGTGGATATTTCCATTGCTTTTACCCAAAACAATGAAATAAAATCGGCTTTGAAATACACCTTGACTAGTCCCGAAATAACTGATACCACTAAAAACTATCCTAACTTTCTTGACCAACATCGCTATAATTTGCCAAACGGTAAATACAATCTCGAGATTTCGATAGCTGATAAAAACAAACCAAGTGACAAGCCATTTACCTCAACCACTCCTGTTATCATCAATTATCAAGACTCCGTGATTACCGTATCTGATATTCAATTATTGGAATCGTACACGAAGTCGAATGCGAACACCATGCTTACAAAAAGTGGATACGAGCTCGTTCCTTATGTTTCCAACTTTTATCCAGAGAACATTAGTATGATTAAGTTTTATACGGAGATTTATAATGCGAAGAAGATATTGGGCGAGGGACAGAAAATGATTATTAGTTATTCTATTCAAGCTTATCAAACCCGAACTAAACTCAATGATTATAGTGCTTTCTCGATGCAAACCACAAATAATGTAAACATCTTGCTTTCTGAACTTAGTATCGCTTCTCTTCCTTCAGGCAATTATAATATGGTGGTAGAGGTTAAAGACAAGGACAATAAAGTACGAGCTGTTCAAATCTTACATTTTCAGCGAAAGAATAAATTGGCAACTCTTGCTTTTACTGATTTGAAGTCGATTGATGTAACTCATACTTTTGTGAGTAAGATGAAAAGCCTTGATACACTTGCCGAATACATTCGTTCGATGCGACCTATTTCTGGTTCGGCTGAAGTACAATATGCCGAGAACCAATTGAAAGGACAAAACCTTGAACAAATGCAGCAATACTTTTTCAACTTCTGGAAAACTCGTAATTCGATTGACCCAGAAGCTGCTTGGAACGACTACAGTGCCGAAGTGAAGAAAGTAAACAGAGAATATGGTGTATTAAATAGAAGAGGGTACAACACTGATAGAGGAAGGATTTACCTTCAATATGGACCACCTGACGTACTCGGAAAATATGAATATGAGACAAACTGTTATCCTTTCGAAATATGGCATTACCAAGTATTAAAAGACAGAACCAAAGAGTCTACATTTGAAAACAATCGTCAATCGGACAAGAAGTTTATCTTTTGTTCTCACGATTTTTCTTCTAATAATGTTTTACTTATTCACTCCAACGCCATTGGTGAAAGAAGTGATGCCCGTTGGCAGTTTACTATTTACAGAATGGATGTTGATGCATCAACAGGAGAAATGCAAAATAACTTCGACAATGAAACCGTGCCGCGAAGTATTTCTGATTTTCTTACCGACCTTTGGAACAACCCACGATAATAAGATGCAACTTATAAACCGCCACCCCCACATACACATTTGATGAAGGTTGCTATTGTTATTTTAAACTGGAATGGGAAAAAGTTTCTCGAAACCTTTCTTCCTTCTGTACTTGCCAACAACACATCATTTGCAGAAGTAATATTAGCCGATAATGCATCGAGTGATGATTCGGTGAGTTTTGTTCAAAACAAGTATCCTAGTATTCGGATTATACAAAATGCGGTGAATGGAGGTTTCGCTAAAGGGTATAACGATGCGTTGAAACATGTATCGGCCGAATATTTTGTTCTACTTAATTCGGATATTGAAGTGACTCCGCATTGGCTCGAAAGTATTGTGGCCTTGATGGATGCCGACCAAAGCATTGCTGCATGTCAACCTAAAATAAAAGATTATAACAACAAACTCCTCTTCGAATATGCGGGTGCTGCGGGTGGGTTTATCGATAAGTTTGGTTATCCGTTTTGTCGTGGACGAATACTCAACTCCATTGAAGAAGATAAGAATCAATACAACGACTTGCGCGAAGTGTTTTGGGCTACTGGTGCTTGTTTGTTTATTCGTGCTACTTGTTTCTTCGAAGCGAAAGGCTTTGACGAAGATTTATTTGCACACATGGAGGAGATTGATTTGTGTTGGCGATTAAAAAATCGTGGATACAAAATAATGTATTGTCCTAGTTCCACTATTTATCATGTGGGTGGAGGTACTTTGAAAAAAACAAGTCCACACAAAACATTCTTGAACTTCCGCAACAACCTCATTGTGCTTTGCAAGAATCACCCTCCACGTTATTTCTTTGCTAAACTATTTACACGAATGGTGATGGATGGAATCGCGGGTTGTAAGTTTCTTGCGGCAGGACAATTCGGACATTTCGTAGCGGTGATTAAAGCTCATTTTAGTTTCTATGCCTCGCTTGGTGCCACGCTTAAGAAAAGAAAAGCATTGAAAGGTGAGATAAAAGAATATACCACCACGGCTGTGTATCTGCACAGTATCGTTGCCGATTTCTATTTGCGAGGCAAGAAAACATTTACCGAAATTGATTTGAAAGATCGATTCATGTAAGCCCTGAAAAATCACTTCCCTCCTACTCCATGCTGGTGGGTTCTGCAAACTTATTCGCCTTTATATGAGTAATTAGGCTTCGTCAATGTAGAATGAAGAATTCACAATTAAGAATTGAATACGAAATTAGGATGTCTAGTTTCGAACCGAACATACTAAAAATCTGCTTTTAATAGTACATGGTCATTTTTAAGGTTGAAATTGCAGAATAATGTATCTTTGCAAAGAAATAAAATTTGAACAAAATGGAATTAACAATAAACATTAAACAGGCAAACAAATTAAAATTTGTTACAGAGTTGTTGAGTTCTTTGAGTTATGTTGAGATTAAAGATGTTTCAACAAAAAAAGCCAAAGAAAAGAAAGCAGAGAAAGTTAGTCCTACCCTGCTGTTCGGCAAATGGAAAGATTTAGAAATTGATGCCAAGGAATTAAGAAAAAACTCATGGCGAAAAATTTAATTTTAGTAGATACCAATATTTTAATTGATGTTTTTAGAGGTAATAAAAACACAAAAAAAGAGTTGGACGCTATTGAAGGCAACATCGCTATTTCGGTGATTACCGCAATGGAACTTTATAGGGGTTGCAAAACGAATAAACGAAAAGCAGAACTTACCGAACAGCTTAAAGCGTATAAAATAATTCATCTCGATAGTGAGATTTCTGAAAAGGCAATGCAATTGTTTAATCATTACACCTCAACAAATCAGGACATGTATATTGCTGATTGTTTGATTGCGGCCACCAATATTGTTCATAAAACCAAATTGTTTACTCATAATAAATCTGATTTTAATTTCATGAAATCGGTTGTGTTCTACCATCCTTAAAGGATTTCCACGTTGATTGTTGTTTTCATTAACAACCACCTTTAAAACTTCTAATCCCCTTACCTCTGTTTACAGCCTTCATCTATTAGGTGTTTCAACACCTTTAGGTCGATGTCGGCAAGTTTGTTGATGTAAATGCAACCCATGCCGGCTTTGTACTTTCCTAGTTTTTCGAGGGTGGTGGCAAAGGTGTCAACATAATTGCCAAAGTAGAGAGTAATGTTTGATTTGCGAGGTGCGAAACCTATGCGCACCCAGTCGGCTTCGCGGCCGGTGGTTGGGCTTTTATGCCTACGTATGCCGAAACCTACAAAAGAATTGCTCCAGAGCAAAGGCTCTTCGTGGCTTGCTTTTTTCATTAGTTCGAGGAGTTGAAAGCTGTCGGTGCGCTTTTGTTCGGGGCTGATGGTATTCAGGAATTCTTCCACATTGGTGGTAGTGGGTTTGGTTTTATTGTCTGCTAGTTTTGTTTTCTTTTCTGCCATTATTATTTTCGTTTTTATTCTGTTGGTTTGTTGGTGAAAAACACTAACAAAGGCTATAGGTTTACTGAATAATTATTTTCTTATTGATTACGTTTTTCTTTTCGTCTGTTGTCTGAACAAAATAAATTCCTTCTTGCATTTCGCCTTTGTCTATTACAAGTTGTCTGCCTGAAAAGTTTATTGATTTTATTTTTTCACCAAGTATATTTGTTATTTCCAATTTTATGTCCTTATAATCGGAATTAAAGTTAATTGAAAATGTTCCATTAGATGGATTTGGTATTATTTGAAACTGTGAATTTAAAACATATGATTCATTTATTCCTAAACCATAGACATTAATATTTACCGTGTCGTATGTAACATTTCCACAAATTGTTTGTTGTAAGATATAAGTAGTTGATGTGTTTGGTTGAACCCATAAACCTACTATTGTATCAATTGGTTGGTTGTTTACAAACCAAATACAGTCTTGATTAAAACCTGATTCATTTGGTTTGCCTATAAAGACACTATCTCCTATGTGTATGGAAGTATCATTTCCCGCATAGGCAGGAGTGGTAACATCTATTATACTTACATCATCAAAATAATAATAAGCAGAAGAACTTAAAGCACCAGGATGCACTGTTGTTAAATTTGTTAGATTGTCAGGATAAAAATTGCCAAGCATAATGTATTGCTCACCTCCCAAGGCAGTATATTGTGATGTAATCAATGTCCAATTAGCGGTATCTGATACTATAGTTGGACTAGTTATTTGTGGCGTAAAGTTCAAATAATTATAAGTTGGAATATATGTATTTGTGTCGGAAAAATACATCGCAATATTGCTTGTAGCGAACACTGAATAATTCGCTAAATTAACATAAAAGCTTGCACAATAAGTTCTGCCAGCAACTAATGGGTTGATTAATTGAACTTGTAAATACTCTTTAAATTCTGGAACATCTGTCCAATACAAAGCACCGCCTCCAATATTTTCACCTGTGTGAGGTTGCTGATAACCGTGACCGTTAAAAAATGGAACACCACCATTCGCTGTTGTATCACAAGTGCTAAATAGGTCGGGGCTTCCAGCACTTGGACTATTCCAAGGTGGTGCAGTTCCTCCGTATAGTGCACCTCCCCAATATGGACAAACTGTAATAATTTCAAATGAAGGATTTGGAACAAGGTTTACTTGCGCTCCTGATTTTCCAAAGCAACAAAAACAAAATAATAACGTATAAATGTACTTTTTCATTTCGTTCTCGTTTTTTAATTCATCAAATGGTCATTCTGTTCATTTGCTTTTCAACTTCCACCCCACAAATATACCCTTTTTCCATTTGCTAAAAACTTTACTTATATATAGTATACTTCGTGTGGTTAGGTAAATGATAATTGGAGTTCGCAGGGTAAGGTATTGCTGCTTAGCGTGGTGGCATCGTTTTTTTTCATTCTTTATTTAAATTTTTTTTAATTTTAGTTCATTTTTACTAATCATTTAATTGAATACGTATGAAAAAGAAAATCAAAAAACCTAGTAAATCGTTGAAAAAGGCTGCCGATGCTGATTACGAAACTCTTGCAAACATGCTTGAACCAAGATTGTTTTGCGCACAATTTCATGAACACCCAAATGTGAGCATTAGTTCAGATGTGCTGAAAAAGTTTCTCTGCTTCAAGTATGTTCGGGAGCGGAAGTACAAAATGAGCATAAGGCGAATCTCAAGCGAATTATTGATTCCGAAATCAACCATTGGCGGTTGGTTTAAAAAGGCATAAGTCCTTTTGTTTTATGGTTTCAAAATTTTCAGTCCGAAATGCGTACGGGTTTCGGACTGAAAGTGTATTGCCTTGTAAAACCAAAAGAAATAGTTTTTTACTTTGTAAAAAGAAAAAGTTCTTTCATAAAATTGATAATAGGCAAACGGAAATTCCTGAGCGGTGCGCCCATATTTTGGCAGGCTTAAGCAAAAATGGCTGGAGATTAAGCCGAAACGATTTCGGCTTAAGGGAAAATCGTTAGGGCTTAAGGGAAAACGATTAAGGCTTAAGGGAAAATCATTTGGGCTTAAGGGAAAACCATTAGGGCTTAAGGGGAAACGATTAGGGCTTAAGCCTAAATCAATTCCCCTTAAGGGTAAATCGTTAGGGCTTAAGGGAAAATGGTTTCGGCTTAAGGGGAAACGATAAGAGCTTAAGGGAAAACGATTGGGGCTTAAGCTTTCGTTTTTCGACTTGTTATCAATCAATTAGAATAAAAAAGTATCAATAAATATAGTAGTAATCAATAAAAAAATCAATTAATTATGCCTAGAAAACCAAGATTAAATGTCGATTTAAGTGATGAGTCGGATGATGTTTTTTACACCACGGTGATGCTCATTTACAATTTATTAACTCTTAATGTAGCTCTCTTCACGGGTATACCTGTGCCCATGGGAGCTTTAGACCCGCTTTCGCCCCTGAAATTTGGAGGGGCCATCACCATTTTCAACAATACCCGTTTGTTGCCTACCTATGACGGCAAAACAGCCGATGTGGCCAAGGCAAGGCTCGAGGTTCAGAAAATGGTAAGACAAAATGGAGATTGGCTCAATATCTTTTGCAATGGCGATTTGACTTTACTCAAAAAAACAGGCTATCCGCTTTCCAAAGAAGATGAAGCACAAGGAAAATTGGAGCAGTCGGAAATTACCCTTGTGCCTATTAAAGGTGGAATGGATTTTATGATTTCGCATGTAAAAGGTAGTAATTTACGTTATGCGGTGATGTATACCCTCGCTACCAACATCGAGGACGACCCTGCTAAATGGGACCATTTTCATTATGCCGGCAATCGCGATGGAACGATACTAGATTTGCAACGCAATGTGGATTATAAATTCTCTTCGTTTGCTATGGGCACTTCCACTAACCTTACGTATAGTAATGCTTTAACAGCTAAGCCGTTATAAGGTTTTAAAACAAAAAAGTCCGACAACACTGTCGGACTTTTTTTTGTTTCAGGAATTCACTTCAATATTCTATTGTTCGATTGTTCAGCTGTTCGTTTGTTTGAACATTTGAAAAATAGAACAATTGAACATTTGAATAATTGAATAATTGAACATTTGAATGGAGGAGAACTACCAACTAATAAACAGATCCCTCGCTGCGCTCAGGATGACAGGCTTTATTTATTAATGGAAAATCTATTGCCCAATTGCCTACTGCTAAATTGTGAAATTGTCTTCGTTCCTTTGTGCCTTCGCGGTGAGTTTCAACCAACCAACCAAAAACTAACCATTATCAGTTAATTATTTAAGTTTCGATTGGTATTAATCTTAATTTTGAAGCCGATTTATAACAGAACGATTAACCATAATAAACAAATAAAAAAATGAAAGAAGTATATATTATTTCGGCAGTACGCACACCGCTAGGCAGTTTTGGAGGAGCATTTACAGGCATTTCGGCCACTAAACTTGGAGCAGTAGCCATCAAAGGAGCCCTTGCCAAAGCAGGTGTGGATGTCAAAGAAGTGGAACAAGTGTACATGGGAAGTGTAATGCAAGCCAACCTTGGTCAAGCACCCGCACGTCAAGCAGCCTTGTTTGCAGGTTTGCCAAACACGGTAGCTTGCACCACGGTGAACAAAGTATGTGCATCGGGCATGAAAGCAATCATGTTAGGAGCACAAAGCATCATGTGTGGCGATGCCGATGTGGTGGTAGCTGGCGGTATGGAAAACATGAGTCAAGTTCCTTTTTATTCCGAAAACATGAGATGGGGAAATAAATATGGCAATGTAACCATGGTAGATGGTCTTGCCAAAGATGGTTTGATAGATGTCTATCACAATTACCCAATGGGCAATGCTTCCGACTTATGTGCAAAGGAATGCAACATATCGCGCGAAGAGCAAGATGCCTTCGCCATCGAGTCGTACAAACGTTCGCAAGCAGCTTGGGCTGCTGGTAAGTTCAACGAAGAAATAGTTCCTGTTGAAATTCCTCAACGCAAAGGCGACCCTATCTTGATGAAAGAAGACGAGGAATACAAGAATGTGAAATTTGATAAAATACCTGAGTTGAAACCAGCCTTTACCAAAGATGGTTCGGCTACGGCTGCTAATTCCTCCACCATGAATGATGGAGCAGCTGCATTAGTATTGATGAGTAAAGAAAAAGCAGAAAAACTTGGATTGAAACCATTGGCCATCTTAAGAGGATATGCCGATGCTGCACATGCACCCGAGTGGTTTACCACAGCACCTTCGCTAGCTGTGCCAAAAGCTGTTGCCAAAGCAGGATTGACCATGAACGATATTAACTATTACGAATTGAATGAAGCCTTTTCGACAGTAGGTATTGTGAACATGAGAAATATGAAATTAGATGCAAGCCGAGTGAACGTAAACGGTGGAGCGGTGTCGCTTGGTCATCCATTAGGATGTTCGGGAGCACGCATCGTGGTTACCTTGTTGCATGTGTTGAAACAAAACAAAGCCAAGTATGGCGCTGCCGGAATTTGCAATGGTGGCGGTGGAGCCAGCGCTGTGGTAGTCGAATTAATGTAGATTTAATAAGGTGCGAAGAACGAAGTGATGCAAAAAGCCTCCATCGTTCTTCGCACCATTGCTTGAAACCCTATGTACGGAATCTGTAATTTGAGCATCGTACCTTGTCGGAAGGAAGCTTCGGACAGGAGCGAAATGGTTACTCAACTTTTGTTTGGGGAACATTTCACTGTGCTCGAAACGCTGGGCAACTGGTGTAGGATAAAAATAGCTTACGATGATTACGAATGTTGGATTGATAAAAAACAATTTCAAACCATCAGTGCTTTCACCTTCGAACAATTGTCAACACAAGATGTATTTTGCACTACCGAGTTGGTGCAAGTAATAAGCGATACACAGTCGTCACAACTCTTACCCATTGTGTTAGGAAGCACCTTACCCAATTTCGAAGAAGGAATTTGTAAAATAGAAAAGCAAGAATTTAGTTACGATGGTTCGTTTGTCAATTCGAGTTTGCCTTCGGCCAAAGAAGAATTTCTGGAAACAGCCATGATGTATCTCAATGCCCCTTATTTATGGGGAGGACGCACCTCCTTTGGCATCGACTGTTCGGGTTTCACCCAAATGGTGTACAAGATAAACGGAATAAAACTCTTTCGCGATGCCTATCAACAAGCCGAACAAGGCGAAACACTTAGTTTTGTGGAAGAAGCCGAAGCCGGAGATTTAGCTTTTTTCGACAACGAAGAAGGACGAATCGTGCATGTTGGCATCGTGATGAATCACAACAAAATCATTCATGCTTCAGGCAAAGTTCGCATCGATGGATTTGATCATCAAGGAATATTTAATAACGACAAAAAGGATTACACACACAAACTCCGTTTGCTGAAAAGAATTGTATAATACACCATTCTTCCACCTTCCATATCTTATGAACCGAGCAATATTCTTTCTCTTGATTTTGCTTAACATTTCTGCTTCCGCTCAAAACAATTGCTCGGTAACCAACAAAACATTTAAAACAGGCGAACAGTTAACGTTTAAAATATATTACAACTGGGGAGCCATTTGGATGGCAGCAGGTGAGGCAAGTTGTGCAGTACAAAGTGCTACCGTGGCAGGCAAACCGGTGTATCATTTTATATCTTATGGCACCACCTATTCCAAATACGATTGGTTCTATAAGGTAAGAGATAAGTACGAGTCGTATGCCGATAGTGCCACCTTGAGGCCCTTGCGCTTTACTCGCGAGGTGCACGAAGGAGGGAATTACAACTTTGATGATTATGTGTTCAACGCAAGGAAAAATAAAATCTATTCCGCTTCGCGAAAAAACAAAGGCACCACCAAGCTCGATTCGATAAACATTACTCCTTGTACCAACGATGTGCTAACGGCCATCTATTATGCCCGTTGCATCGACTTTTCGAAATACAAAATCAAAGATTCTATTCCCATTACCTTTGTTTTGGATGGACAAAACTACCCCTCTTACGTGCGCTACCTTGGCACCGAGACCATCAAGGACGAATTCTTAGGTACGGTTCGTTGTATTAAATTCCGACCACGATTGATAGAAGGAACAATATTTAAAGGTGGTGAAGGAATGACCGTTTGGGTAACCGATGACGAAAACAGAATGCCTCTTTATGTTGAAACACCCATTGTGATAGGAAGCATAAAAGCCTATCTAATCAACTATTCCGGACTACGAAATAAAATGAACTGTAAAGAGATTAAAAAGTAAGGATTACTTTTTAGTTTTATAAATAGGAGATTTGTTGAGCCCCAGTTTGAAGAAGAAATGCTTAAACGAAACATTCAAAACCCCTAAACCATACTTCATACTCCTGCTGAAATTAATTGATGAAGCTTCAGGGAAGTATTTGGTAGGGCAAGTAATTTCTGCTATTTCGAAACCTGCCATAAAAATCTGAGAAATCATTTCATTATCGAAAACAAAGTCATCGTTATTGGCTTCGTAATTTACCGTTTCCAATACTTGACGAGAAAAAGCACGGTAACCCGTATGGTATTCCGACAATTTCTGATTGATTAATATATTTTGAGAAAGCGTAAGGCAACGGTTAAAAATGTATTTGTACATTGGCATTCCTCCCTTCAAGGCTCCTTTACCAAGGATTCTAGAGCCAAAAACAACAGGATATAAATCGTTGGCAATGATGTTCGCCATCGAAACAATGAGTAAAGGAGTATATTGATAATCGGGGTGAAGCATGATGACGATGTCAGCATTCAACTCAAGCGCTTTGTTGTAACAAGATTTCTGATTACCTCCATATCCCCTATTTTGAGGATGTCTGATGATGTGCTTGATGCCAATGCGAGTAGCTACCTCCACAGTATCGTCCTTGCTCACGTCATCTACTAGCACAACCTCATCAACAATATCAAAGGGTATTTCGTTATAGGTTTTCTCAAGCGTTGGGGCTGCGTTATAGGCAGGCAATACAACTACTACTTTCTTGTTTTTTATCATAAGCGAGGCAAAAGTAATAAAATTAAGTGTCTAAACTTTATATCTATTTGTGAAAATCTTATCAAAATTGATATTAAATTTGCAGTTGAAAAAATAGGTCAACCATGAGAAAGTATTTTTTAATTGCATTTGCTCTCATCCTGTTTGCTTCATGTGAAGAACAGCCAGGAAAATATACCGATGAAAAAGGGTATGTAAAAGGAGGTGGAAAAACTTCAGGTAGAGCTTCAGGAAAATCGAGTGGAGCAGTTAAAAGAAGCGAAAAAAACGCTCCAACGCCTCCTGTTAATTCATCAACCATGAGTTCGAATTTTGTACCGCCTGATTATCTAGGTGGAAAGGATGAATGGAATAAGTATTTAAAAGCCAATGTTCAACTCCCTGATAGCATCAAATTGAAAAATGTGGAAGGTAAGGTGGAAATATGCCTAACCATTAGCAAGACAGGTGAAGTACTCAAATCGGAACTTACCAGCTCAATCAAACGTTGTCCCGAATGTACCAAGGAGGCTTTTAGAGTAGTGAACAATGTTAAAAAATGGAAACCTGCAGTCTCGATTCAAGCGAATGGAACCAAGGTAGAGTACACCGAGAAACTGGTAGTTGAAATCCCTTTCAAAAAAGGGAAATAGTTTAAACCTTATTTTTTCTTCTCACTATTGATATAGCTTGCCAGCGTATCATTAAAGATAGCTGATCCTTTTAGATTCGTATTTAAAGTCGACATAAAATATTCCCTCGATTCGGCTATTTTCATCTTATCAAATTGCTTGTAGCTTACCTTATACTTAACGGCAATTGCTTTTATTCGTTCGATGATTAGCTCCCTATTGGGCTGATATTTCAACGACTCTTTCAAAACTGGAGATTCGAATAAGTACACCTTAATCCCTTTTTGCTGAGCCAACTCAATCGTTTTGCACAAGTATTTTTCACGTTGCTGGTTCCAATCAAAAGAATATCCATTCGGATAAAGGTGAATGAACTTCTCCAAATGGTTGTCCCACTTCACTTGAAAAGGAGGCTCATAACCATCAGGGAAATAGGGCAATTTACGATGATTGAAATAATGCTTCAATCCTTGAAGAGCATTAAAGTGAATGTTGTTGCTGTAATAAGCGTATTTCATAAAGGGCAGATTCACCCAACGGTAATATGCGGGGTCGCATTCTCTAAGAACAGAATCAACCACAGCATCGCCAATATATGGGGCGAAACGATAGGTATTAAATGTATTGTATTTTAAATCCATCGACTCAGGAGTTACATATAGGTAAAGATACTCTGGCGATTTATTGTTTTTTAAATAAAAGTACAAATGCAAATAATTATCAGCGAAATCGGAATGAGATAAAGCTAGATTGTACGATTTCATACCGATTTGCTTATCTATTATCTCCGGAGAAATCATCCACAATGGTTCGCAAGGACCAAGAAATAAAATATCGGCATCTATCTTTTCTTTCTGAACGTAGGCAATTTTGATGTTGCAATTTTGTTGCACCGCAAAATCATACAGTCGGCTTAAGCCAATGAAAAAGACACAAAGCCCTGCCAGAGTCAAAATAAGTTGAATGAATATCTTGCTTTTCTTCATCTCTTATTTTTAAAACTGCATGTAAATAAAACGTGTGCCGCTATTGAATACTCCAAATAACATGATAAGAAGTATAACAAGACTAAGATACTTAAAATTGAACAACTCACTCTTAGCAACCTTATTAATTCGTTGTTCGAACAAGATGAAAAGCGTAAACAAGATGACTGACACAATAAAATTGAATTCATCAATCTGATGACCACCCACTGCCAAAGGACTTAGGAAATCTGTCATGAAGTTGATGGGAAGAAAATTAAAAAACAAATTATGAATCAACTGCAAGGAAACATCAAATGATGATGCCCTGAAAAACAAATTAGCAAAACTGAAGGCATTAAATACAAGAAAAGCGCAAGTAATCTTAAAGACATAACTATTTAACCCTGTAAATAGTTTTGCCCTCATACCTCTTGTCAAGGTCTCGATACTTAAATAGATAGTGTGACATAAGACATAAGCAAGAAACGTAAAACCGATTCCATGCCACAGCATCGAAACAAAAAATGTCAACAATATTCCTAGATAGAGAGCGAACTTCTTCATTTGGCGAAATCTAAACACAATCGGGAAATAAATATAAGATGTGAGCCAAGACAGAAGTGAAATATGCCAACGTCTCCAGAACTCAGTAATACTTAATGATCGAAATGGTAAGTTGAAATTATCTTTAATAGTATATCCTAGCATTTTCGAAATGCCGACTGCCATATCCGAGTATCCAGAAAAATCAAAATACAATTGAATGGAAAACAAGTATGAGCCTGCCAAAACAGTTAGTCCACTGTAGTTGCTATGAAAATCGAAAATGGACCCGACACCAGATGCTAGTCGATCTGCTATCACCATTTTTTTAAATACTCCCAATAGTACTAACTGCAATCCGCTTATCAAGGCTTTATTAGAAATGGCTATGGTCCCAATCTGTGGAATAAATTCTGAAGGCAATACGATTGGGCCACTTACTATCTTAGGGAAAAAACAATGATAAAGCATGAATTTAGAAAGGTTCGTTTCGGGACTCATACGCTGCTTGTATACCTCCGTGAGGTAAGCTATATTTTGTAAGGAGTAATAGGATAATCCAAGCGCAAGCAAGAGTTTATCCACTTGAAAGTTGATGAAGGAAACCGTAAACCGATTACCCGCAATGAAATAATTAAATAATAATATTGCACCTGCGTTTATGATTATCCCAAGCCAATATGCGAATCGGTTTGCATTAACAAATCTTGCAAGGTAGAAATTGAAGATGGAGAATAATAAGAGAGCAACTACCGACTCGATATTGTAAAAGCCAATGAATACAAAACTAGCAAGTAATAAAAAAGGATGACGAAACTTGGAAGAGAGAAAATAATTGACTCCAACCACTATTCCAACAAAAAGAAAAAAGAGAGGTGAAATAAATGACATCAGTATTTGGTTTGCCTTTTATTTATTGTTCTGATGATGTCACCTACCTGTTTGAAGCCCATCACTTCATCAAATGTAAAACACAGTTTGAAATGTGCCTCCAGTTCAGAAATCAACTCGATGTGAGAAATGGAATCCCACATTTTTATATCCTTGGCAGATGTGTTTTCAGAGATGGTTAATTTCGGATTGTCAAACACCTTTCTGAATACCTCTTCTATCTGTTCTAACATTGATTTCTTTTTTAGCAAAAGTAAGAGTTTATTTTTATTTACCTATCCCATTTTAGGAATTGGAGCAAGGACTGTTAGTTCAAAATCATTTTGAAACTGTAATGCGATGATGATTGATATGCTTAAAAATATGTAAGACATTACTTAAGAGAAATAGCAAAAATGATGTAATTCACCTCTATTTGAACAAATATCCTATTAAATTAAGAAAATAGTTGTATTTTTCCTGCTCATTTCCGAACAGGTAATTTTATTAACTTGTTTTAAAACGTTGAATAAACAAAAAAACTACAACAAAATGAAAAAACAAATACTATTCATCATGCTTTGCTGCATTCTCTCCATTGCAACTAACGCTCAAAACACTGCACCACTTACTTTGTACAAAGCGGTTCATCAAAAGGATGTTTTACAAAACAAATCCATCGAAGTGCTTATACAAGGCGATGTGGAAACCATTAAACAATTGGTTGCCGCAGAAGGTGGGAAGTTTCAATACGCAGCCAGGGATATTGCCAAAGTGAATTTGCCTCTTCAGAGCATCGACAATGTAATGTCAAATAAAGCAGTGCTACGATTAGAAACGGTTGCTCATACCGCTCGTCCGCTGAACGACACCATGCTGAAGAACAATAATATCCTTGCGGTACATGCTGGTGTAGCGCCACTTTCACAGGGATACGATGGAAATGGCATCGTGGTTGGATTTATCGATACTGGAATCGATTTCACACATCCTGATTTTCAAGATAGCACTCATCATAGTCGTGTGAAATATTTGTGGGACCACAATCTAACTGGTACTGCACCTTCGGGTTTTACTTATGGTGTCGAATTCACTAATTCGGATATTGATGCAGGTTTGGCCTCAGCCTCCAACGACCTTGCTTCGTATGGTCATGGAACGCATGTGGCTGGTGTGGCAGTGGGCAATGGTCTTGCATCAGGTATGTACAAAGGAGCTGCTCCAAAAGCGGATATTATTATGGTGGCTTTAAATTTCAATAGTAATCAGTCATCCATTCTTGATGGTGTAAATTATATTTATGCAAAAGCATTGGCCATGGGAAAACCTTGTGTTATCAACATCAGTATTGGTGGGCAACTGGGAGGAGTTGGCAATACTTACGGCTCTCATGATGGAAAAGATTTGGAGGCGCAAATGATTAACAATTTGATGAATGCTCATAACGGACGTGCGCTGGTAGCTGCTGCTGGTAATGATGGAAACAATCCTATTCACCTTGGATACTCGGTTACTGCTGACACCAACTTTACACTGTTCGCCATTCCTTCGGGGTACATTGGTAATGATATGCAACTCTACGGAAGTGCCGCCAATATGGCGAATGTGCATTTCTCAATTGGGGCTGTTCAACGATCGCCTTTGTATAACAATCTTGGAAGGATTCACTTCTCGTCAATGCTACCGCTTAATGTGCTTCGCAATGATACCTTATATTATGGTGGTAATCGTGTGGCGCTTATTCAATCCATCACCAGTGTTCCGAGCACAGGTAATTACGAAATTGAATTTGTAGTTCAGGCCGATACTACGTTTGCTGGTTGGCAAACACTTGATTGGCGTTTGTTCACAACAGGCTCTGGTAGTTTTGATTTGTGGAGCTACGATATGGTTAATGGAGGTTTACCTCCTGCATCGGTGATGACCGACAGCGTATATTGCAAACTTCCGGATACACACAAGACCATTTGTTCGAGCTTTCAATGCTTAGATAATGTGGTGACAGTAGGTAATTACACCAACAGAAGAAGTTATCAAGATTATTTCAATACTTTATATGTAGATTATACCAAAGTTCCAGGATTGATTCATCCTACCTCTAGTCAAGGTCCTACTCTTGATGGGCGCACCAAACCGGATGTGGTTGCACCTGGGGATATGACCATGGCTGCTGTTGTGTTGTCTATCATCCCTACAATTACGTGTTGTTATGGCGATGCATTGTCTTTGGATAGTGTGCATGTTCGCGATGGGGGCACTTCGCATGCTGCTCCATCGGTGGCTGGTATTGCTGCTTTGTATTTGCAAAAAAACCCAACGGCCACTGCCTCACAATTTCGAACCGCGATTGACAATTGTACTACCTTAGATAATTTTACGGGCATGGTGCGTAATAATATATATGGATATGGTAAAGCGAATGCTTTTGGAGCATTAACCAATTGTGCGGTTGGTACTAATCCAATCAGTGAGTCAACCAAAAATGATTTGCATATTTATCCTAATCCATCCAGCGAAGGTACGGTGGTGAACCTTGCGGTGAGTAATTACAAAAGTTCCGACAAAGTGGAACTTAGGATTTACAATGCGGTTGGAGAATTTGTGAAATCAATAAATGTAAACAATCATATTGTTCAATTAAACAATACCCTTAAAGCTGGTGTTTACTTTTGTAACTTGTTGGTGAACGGAAATAAAGTAGTAACTCAGAAATTAATTATCCTTTAAAATAGTAGCATGTCAGTACGCAAACGTTTATTCATTATCGGCAAAGCGGCCATGGCTTTTGGCAGCATGGCCACATTTCTTTGTCTTTTTCCAGACCTCATCTTTTGGGCTATCATGTTTGGGGTGCTTGGTCTATCCACCTCTACCTTGTATATTTTCATTGACAACAAATATGATATAAGAAGAAAAAAATATACTGAAGGTGTTATCGGGATGTTACTTAGTTCTATTCCTATTCTATTGATTGTATTGATTAATTTTTTAAATCATTTTCACAATCAGTAATGCCGAAAGCACCAACAACGATTGTTACCAACTATTTATCGCTTATCAAATTTAGTCACACTATCTTTGCTTTACCTTTTGCCATCATTGGTTTCTTTTTAGCCATCACCTTTACACATCACGCGTTTGATGCACGGTTGTTCGTATACGTATTGTTATGCATGGTGTTTGCTCGTAGCGCTGCCATGGCTTTCAACCGATTCATCGACCGAAAGTATGACGAACTAAACGAACGCACTGCAGTGAGGGAGATTCCGGCTGGTGTTATTAAACCATCGAACGCATTAGCATTCGTTATCATTAGTTGCGCATTATTTATTGCTACCACCTATTTTATCAATCGTCTTTGTTTTTACCTTTCGCCTATAGCCTTGCTTGTTATCTTAGGCTATAGCCTTACGAAGCGCTTCACCGCACTGTGTCATCTTGTTTTAGGAATTGGTTTGGCACTAGCACCCATAGGAGCTTACTTGGCTGTAACAGGAGAGTTTAATATCTTACCCTTGTTTTTTTCGTTCGCTGTTTTGTTCTGGGTAAGTGGGTTCGATATAATCTATGCCTTGCAAGACGAGGAGTTTGATAAATCGAAGAACTTAAAATCCATACCAGTATGGCTTGGCAAACGTGGGGCTTTGATGTTGTCTTCTTTTTTACACCTTATTAGTGCATCGTTTATTCTCTACGCTGGCTATTATGCACATTTTCAGTTGTGGTATTGGGTAGGCACTGCGGTGTTTGTGGGTATGCTTATTTACCAACATTCGCTGGTGAAACCTGACGATTTGAGTAAGGTGAACATTGCCTTCGCCACCACCAATGGTATTGCTTCGGTAGTGTTTGCAGCCTTCGTGTTGCTCAACCTTGCGGTAAGCTAATTATTGACTGATTAGTTTCCACTTCATTTTCCTTTTCACAAAATAACGTTCGCCCCCCCTAAAATTCATTTCCCATTTCATAAGATTTCACACTATATATTATAGTGTATTTCCAAAAATCGACATCCGTTTAGGTAAAAAATGATATTTCAAGTCGAGAATCGTAAGCTTGCGAAGGTCATTTTTTTTGAAATCCGACCCCTCGTAATCTTACGTTGGATGTCCTCAGTTCAAAACTTATGTTTCGTAATATTACGAGCCCCGAGTTTGGTCCCAAAACTGCCCCTCGTAAACTTACGATCGGTCGCCTTGCGCGCAATCCTGCCGGTCGTATGTTTACGAGGCATAGGATTGCTCGCAAGGCTATGCCTCGTAAGTCGAAAAAAGGGGGGTATTTCTGCCACTTTCTAACACGGAATCTTACTAGGACTCGCCTTTTATAGTGCTGAATATCAAGATTATTTAACAAAAAAGGAAGGAATCCTGCGGAGATTCCTTCCTTTCTAGGGAGCTCATTGGCTCCAAATTTTGCCAACCATCGGTTGTTTGGCGGTAGTTTTCTACTCGCTATGGCGATGGTTCGAGATTTTTGCAATAATTGCAAATTTTGGGAGCATCCTAACCGTCATTTTAGGTGAAAATCCTACCCAAAATTTGGTCTTTTCAGTCCCCTTTTGCTTCGCAATTTTTTATTGAATAATCATCCTCTTCGACACAAATTCATCACCCGTGCGAAGCGTTACAAAATACACTCCTTTTTTAAGGAATGATAAATCGGCATTTACACTTTCGGCAGTGAGACTTTTGAATTCATAGTTATACACTTTTTTACCCATCACATCAAAAATCTCAATCTTGCCATCCTTGCGAACCGACAAATCAACATTGATGTACACATGACCATCAGAAGGATTGGGGTAAACATTGAGCAGCGCTTTATCGGTATATACCAAGTCGTTGGTACTCGAAGTTAAGCCAACGGTGAACTGTTGATAGACTTTCCCACCAAAATCAGGACTAATATTTTTGAAAATAGCATTCGGTGTCACACGTCTGAAATGCAGGTAACCAGAGCCCTGATTGGTATTCGCCCACCAATACAAACCATCGCCACCACCACCGCCATTTCCAGCAGCATTATCGGTGAGTTCGAAGGTATAGCAACCGTTCAGAAGGTTCATGGTATCTTTATAAACGGTATTGGCAAGCATGTTACTACGCGAAAAAATAATATTTCCTACATCATCTTTCAACGTATAAGCATTGTCTTGCGGAAACGTATTTGTTTTTAATTCAATGACCATTTGACTTGGAAACACCGATGGATAGGTGAAATGCGAAAGCTTAACATTGTTGTTGGCATATTGATCAGTACCTCCATTCGGATTACTAACCGAAACCGTAAAGTCGGTTGCGCCTTGCAGCCACGCGAAAGTGCCGAGTGTAACCGTTGCCGACTCGGTAAACTTAAGATTGCCGGTCCAATGATAGGTTGACAAAACAGCTCCCACCAAGCCATACGTAATGTCGAGCGAAGTGAGAACGGAGGAACCTGTATTTTTTATTTTCACAATAGGGCTCGTACAAACTGGATTGTATCGTCCATACATCTGGTCAGTGCTTGGCGAGAGGATATCCTCAACAGCTGCATCCAACGTGTGATTGGGAGCACCATACGTTATCAGTTGGTCTTCTATTTGAAAATAATCCCAACTGCCCGTATGCGTATAAGGCTGCACCGAGTGGTTGAGGGCTACTGAATTATTAGGCAAAGCAAACGGAGAAAGTTCCCAATCGTAAGTCCACACTTCAGCACCCGGACACCAGTTGGCACGGCTATACACCCATGTGCCACCTTGTGGATAAACAGGATTCACATCGCAGTTATCACGCCAAACGGTTTTCGAAAACTGTTGAATACCGTTCACCTTAAAGTAATGCGGAATGGCGCAAAATTCGGAACAGTTGTTAGGTGTGTCCATGCCATGTCCCGTAATACGCGACTTCCAGCGCGAGTTAAAAGCATTAGCCGGAATATTTAAATTGAGTGTCTGAAGATGCGTGATGGAATCTGTTGGTGTACCATAGTTGAACCCTCCATTCCAAAGGTTCTTCACAGCTATTGGGTCGCGTGGCGGAATACCTTTGATTAATAAAAATTTCACATCCAACAATTCCTGCCAATTGCCAGCATTCAAATGAACACTATCGGCAAGCAAGGTACGATAATCACTTACATCAAAGGTCCAAGTGAAACCGTTACCCAAGCTCAAACCATTGCCATAAGGGGTAATGAAGCGGGCCAACTCATAACGCAACACTTGTGGAAATTTGTGATACCAATTGTAATACACTTCATTCATGGTAGAGTCAGGTGTTACGAAGGTCGAATCGTAAGCAACACCTTGTGCATTGTATAAATAATGATTGTAATACGAAGGCCATACATTAAAAGTAGAAGTTACACCTCCCTGATTATTAATAGAATCGGTATACGTCACAATTTGAACAGGTACATTCACGGTAGAGTCAACCACCAAAGTAGAGTCTAAATGCTGAGTGTACACACCTTGTTCGAAAATAATATTAGGACGTAAAGTAGAAGTAGTAAGTCCCGAAACAATTTCTGCAGCGTCTCTCAACGGATTATCAACCGAATTTAAGGTAGCTGTAGGATGAGCCACTGGTGCAGCATCGGCAAAGGTCATGTAATTTCCATCATCAAAATGATAATACAAAGCTAGGTTAGCATAATTAGGATGAGCAGCATCAATCTGTTTATTCATATAGGTTTGAATGGTAGCAGCCGACAACTCCGCATTAAACACCGCAAACTCATCTATCTTGCCCTCGTAGGTTTGAGAGCCACTCCAGTTGCCTTTTCCAATTCTGAAATTCTTAATACCTTTCATACTCTTGGTTTTGCCAGTGCCCGAAAACCAAAGAGCACCATTCAAATAAATTTTCATAGCACCTGTAACTGTGTTTTTTGTAAATGCCCAATGATTCCATTGCCCTTTAATTTCGGCAGATACAGCCGCTTTGTTTATTCTGTCGTACGAAGTACCACCATATCCTGCATCCCAATACACATTGCTATCCGACCATGGAAGATGTGAGTTCAATAAACGATGACCAAGGGAGTCAACCGCTTCGAAAGCAGTACCATTCATCGGTTGCAGACTCGGTGACCCGTAACACCAAAACGTAACCGTTACGAAAGAATCAATAGCAGTAAGTTGATTGTTCAATGGAATGTTTACGTATCCTGCACTATGAAAGGCGGCTACTCTATCGCTTCCCGCATTGCTCAACGATGAGTTGAATGAAGTAGTGCTTGCTGCCAAAAGGTTATCCGTGCTAGGAACAAGGTTATCGTAAGTAATATCAACCAATAAATTCGAAAGACCATCCCAATTGAAAGGTGTGGTGAACTGCAGACTATTCCAGCCCAGCAATGTGAATTGAGTGTTTTGTGAGTACACCGTAGTAAAGGCCGTATCGCTGTATGTGGCTTGCGACAATGAGTCGAGAGGTGATGATTTGATTCTTATTTTCATGTTGTGCAAATTACCACCCAACGATTGAAGATAAAACTGAAGACCCGATATAGCACCAGCACTCATTCCTGCAGCAGTTATTTCACTCGCTTTCCAAAGATATTGAGTATGCGAAACAGGTTGAGAAGCATCAAAAGGAAGAGTGCTTGCAGCCGAACCATTGCCAACGGTATAGGTGTTCAAAGAGGTAGTACCAGTGTTCACCATGTAATACTGCCAACTAGGATGATAACTATACGAAGGAGTATTCATATAACTAAACGTAGCAGGAGTAGCTCCATTCACAGTGTACACCGGCTGATGCATCATAGTTGAATCTTGCAAGTGAGTATGCTTATACAAATACGTATACGTTAAATAATCCCACTCACCACAAGCAGGCGACTGCGCAGGATTGCACTTCAGCGTGTATTTCATCAACACCTTCTCACATCTCATGGTATCTGAGGGGAAAACAAACCATGCATCTTGTGGCGAACCAAAACTAAATGTTTGAACCACTACCGTATCTCCCGGACTAGCCATGGAATTGAGCGTAACGAAAGCACTAAGAATAAAACTAAGAATAACTATTTTCTTCATATTGATATATTATAGGTTGTAAAAATGGAACAATTTTTAATTTAATACTAAAATAAGTGACGAAATGTTAAGTTTGAATAAAATGATTTAGTGCGATACAATCTTTTTGATGGTTTTAAGGATGATTTTAAAATCGGTCATCATGCCTTGTTCGTCAATGTATTTCAAGTTAAGTTTCAATTTAGCTGGCATTATCTCCGTTATGTAAACCTTTTCAGGGTCAATAGCGTTCCCCAAAATTTCGTTCTCGTTACTGTACTCCATACTTGCGTAATCAGTAATTCCTGGCTTTACATAAAGCACCTTCAACTGCTCTTCGTTATACATGTCCACATACCTCCTCACCTCCGGCCGTGGACCAACCAAACTCATGTGACCAAGGAAGACATTAAGTAGCTGAGGCAATTCATCGAGTTTATACTTCCTTATAAAATAACCCATTCTGGTGATTCGGCTATCACGTCCACCCACCGTAAGCAAACTGCCTTTGTCAGCATTTACCCGCATCGACCTAAATTTAAAAAGTTTGAAATCCTTGCCTGCTCTTCCCACGCGCACTTGTTTGTAAAACACACCACCTCGAGAATCTATCATTATCATCAACCCAATAATGATGAAAAAAGGAAGTAGGATAATTAATCCAATAGAAGAAAAAAAAAGGTCGAAGATTCTTTTCAAGATGACTAGCTTATCGGTGTTAAATGAATAAGTGAGTATTTAGCCAATTATCTTTTGAACAGATATAATAACAGCGTTAATCACAGTGTTAATCATCTCTTCGGTCAAATCATAAAAAACAGGCAAGGTAATTTCTCGCGAATAATTATCATAAGTGATAGAATAATTTTTAATATCATATCCTTGGTTTTTGTAGAAGCTCATCATCGGCACCGGAATGAAATGGACATTCACCGAAACTTCACAATTGAATATCTCTGTAATGATGGCATCTCTTTGTGCTTCTGTAATACCTTTTATACGTAAAGGATAGAGATGATAACAAGTTTCTATTGAAGTGTCATTCGATGGATGAATAAATTGAACAGGAATTTGCGCCCAATCATATTGCGATAGCGCACTCGAGTACTTTTCGCAAATTGCTTTACGTTTCGATAAAGTATCCGCATCGTAACGCGCCAACTCAACAAGACCAATAGCTGCCATTATATCAGTCATGTTGCATTTGTAACCGGCCTCTACAATATCGTATCGCCAATTACCCTTTTGTGTTTTTGCCAAGGCGTCTTTATCTTGACCATGAAGCGTTTTCACACATAGCGATTTATAAACTGCCTCATTATCGAATGGTTCAGGAAGATTTAAAGCAATAGCTCCACCTTCGGCAGTGGTTAAGTTTTTTACAGCATGAAATGAAAATACCGAAACGTCAGTCAATGAACCTGCTCGTTTGCCTTTATACCAAGCACCAACCGAATGCGCAGAATCGGAAAGCACCAAAATTCGGCCAAGCATCTTTTGCTCATCAGAAGATGCAGTGAAAGTTGCACTGTGCTTTCTTACCAATGTATTGATCGCATCATAATCGCAGGGATAACCTGCAAAATCAACAGGCATCACCACTTTTGTTTTCGAGGTTATTGCCTTCTCAATATTTTGAACAGAAATGTTGAAGTCATCCGAATTAACATCAACAAACACAGGTGTAGCTCCGCAATGCATCACTACATTGGCTGTGGCGGAATAGGTGTAGGCCGGCAAAATCACTTCATCGCCTTCTTTCACACCGTACCAACGCAAGATAATCTCTAAGCCTGCAGTGGCACTATTCAAACACAAGGTTGATTTGTTGCCACAGTATTTTGTTAGTTCCTTTTCAAACAACTTCGTTTGAGGACCAGTTGTTATCCAACCCGATTTTAAAACTTTGGTTACTTCATCAATTATTTTTTGATCAATGTGTGGAGGAGAAAATGGTATCATATCGTTAATTAAATTAAAAGGTTAATCTACACTCTTTGATTTATGAAAACATAGCAAGGAGTTGAAGAAAGCAAAAAACATAACCCCAGCTTGCGTCTCAAGCATCGACTCGGGTAAGAAATTTAGAATAATAATTATTAGAAATAAAATATAAACCAAATTACCATTCTTAAACGCAAAGATTAAAGGAAAATACAAATTGGCAAGAAGCAAAACAAAACCAATAATGCCTAATGCAACAAAAACTTGATAGAACTCGTTATGGGCATTTAAATCATGTTCAATGGCACCTGTCATACCCCGTTTTGTGTATTCCTTCATCAAGGCATCTTTAGCGTCACCTGTACCTACACCAACCCAAAGATTCTCCGAAATCACCTGATTAGCCGCATTCCAAATCAACAACCGAACAGCAGTGCTCTCTGCATCCGTGCTATTTGGTGTTGGATTGACCACAGCGGAAAAAGCCCTATCAATCCTTCCTTGTATTTCAGGAACTAATTTAATAACCATCACAGAAGATATGGCTAATAACAACAAACCCAATATACCAATGAGGTATTTTTTATGAGTAATGATGTAAGAAATAATAAAGAACACATACATCAAAACCATAGTGATGATACCCAACTTTGAAGAAAGAAGTAAAACAATCACTGATAAGAACAGGACTAAAAGAAGGATAATGAGATTATTTACAACGAGAACTGTTCTATTATTTTGAAGAAGATTAATCAATATCCAACCGATACACATATTAATATACATGGAAAAATAGCTAGGATGAACGAAATAAGAAAACACTTCGTAATAAAAATCATTTTCTCCAATCGTAAAGTAGATATAAGTAGCCCTAATTAAAATAATAAGGGCAGAAAGAATAGCTCCCGAAATCAGAGCATAGAAAATTGAATCTTTTGCTTTCGTATTAAATGGACGAGAAGAGAGCAATATAGGAAAAATGAGCAATGAAAGTTTCACTTGTAAATCGAATCCTGCCGAATCGATATTCTGACTATAGAGTAATCCTATTGCATGAAGCAAATAGAAAGAACAGAACAAAAGCGAATACTTGTTCTTTAAAAATGAAAGGAGCTTATTTTTGAAATCACCTTCAACCAACCAATTGACAACCATCAAAACAATAAACACAGGAGTGAGTCGTGCAAATGGCAAGCTAAAGGCAATGAGTATCGCCAAATAGAAATATAATTTATTATGGACTTGGTTCTTCGACAATTTTATTTCCTTATTACTGCGATTAAGTGTGTTCTTAAAAATTTAAAAGTATTAAAAAAAGGATACATTTTGCCTACCCTTCTTCCAATTGGAGGTGCCAAGGTAACTTTAATAAAGGTAAACATGGTACCATTAGGAAAAAGAGCCTTTATTCTTTTTCTTGATACTTTTCTTACGTCTTTATTATTCGGGTTGTTGTAAACAAAATCGTACCAAAGTATGATTCCATCATCACTCAGTACTTCCCACATTTTTTTTGCAACAGCTAATTGCATATCATCATTTAATATTGAGGTGAAGACAGTAGATTGAAAAACGATATCAAATTTACTATCGATCTTTATATCCATAGCATTACCTTCTAATACATTTATTTCAGGGAATTTCTTTTTTAAATCATTTATTCTTTCATCTATAAGTTCGTTGGCAAATATATTCGAATAAGAAATGCCAAGTTGATGAAAAAACTCGATATTTGAACCTCCACCTGCTCCTATTTCAATTAACCTTCGATTCTTTAGATTAGAAAATGATTTCTGTATAATAGTTTCATATATTTTTTCTCGTTCAGCCGCTATGTAGCTCGAATACATTGCATGATTGAGTTTCCCAGAGGCTTCAATTTTTTTTCGATTGAAATAAGCCTTTTTTATCTTATCAACTTCTTCTTGCATCACACCAATTTTAGTTGCTCATGAAACTTCTCTGCAATTTGGTCCCGTGTGAAATTTGCTTTCACATAGTTGTAACCATTTAGTCCCAAAATTTTCAATTCTGTCCTATTATTAAAAAGCTGAAGTGCCTTTTCAGCTAAATCTTCTGCATCCTCAGGTATAAATGCTAACCCACATTTTCCAGTATCAATAAACAAATCCTTCGCCTCGCCTTCAACACCCAAGAGCAGCGGCTTTTTCATGGCCAAGTTCTCAAATATTTTAGAAGGGATTGCTCCTTTAAACAATTCTAATCGTTTTAAAGGGATGACGGCTACATCAATAACGGAAACAATTCCAGGCATTTGAATTTTAGTCACCGAATCAAAAAAGAAAACATTTTCAGTTTTTAAAGATGCTGAAAGATTTCTTAGTTTTTCTTTTTCTGGTCCACTGCCGATAATTAAGAATTTTATCTTTTGGTTTTGTTTTAATTTATCTGCTGCCTTTATTATTACCTCTAATCCTTGTGCATGACCTAATATACCAGCGTAAAGCAAGAGAAAATCATCGGCATCAAAACCATTCTGTATTCTCCAATCTGATGAACTATTATCGAAATTATAAAACCCTAAATCAACACCATTCGGTAACCAAAACACTTTTTTATCAGGGAATCTTAATTGAATGTTCCTACATATTCCCTGTGTTTGCCCGCAAATTAATTCAGACTTACGATACATAAACTCTTCTAATCTCGTTGCAGTCTTGAGGAAAAACTGATTTGTTACTAGCCCAAGTTTCTCAGCGCTCTCTGGCCATAAATCAGAGACATTGAATACCAGTTTTGATTTCTTTCTTCTCTTCAGAACAAATGCCGTAATTCCTAAGAACAAAGGAGGACTTTCACATAAGATAAAATCAAATTTCCTGATCTTGAATAAGCCAACATACATCGAGGAAAAAACAAATGAAAAGTAGTTAAGTAATCTTTTGAAGATACCCTTACTTTTACTGACGTATATCCAAGAGCGATGCACTTGTAATCCACTCATGTCTTCGTAATGATAAAATTTACCTTTATATTCATCATGAATTTCCATTTGAGGATAATTAGGCATTGCGGTGAGAACACTAACCTCTTCTCCCTTGTCTTGCAATCGAACCGCTAACTCATACAAACGATTTTGAGGTGCACCAACTTCTGGAGGAAAATACTGAGTAAGGATTAATATTCTCATTTTTCAAAAAGAATATTTACTCTATAAATATGCTCAAAATAACTTTTCGAATATCTCCTCATCTATGCTTATTGATTTTTGATGATTTAATTGTTTGGCTGTACAGATCAAGCATTTGATTTGTATTTTCTAACCAATTGTACTTTTTAAGTACATTTAATCTACCATTGATACCCATTTCATGACGTAAACTAATATTTGAAACCAATCGATCTAAGGCCATGAAAGTTGCTTCCACATCTTGGGGAGGTACAATAATTCCTGTAATTTCCGATTTCACAACTTCAGGTAATCCACCAACTGAGGTTGCAACAACAGGGATTCCACAGGCTGATGCTTCAACAGCGGCCACACCAAAAGTTTCAGAATCCAAAATCGATAATATTGCAAATATTTCAAAACTACTTAAAATCTTTATGTATTGATCAAAGGATGAATTTTGATTTATGTATCCATGAAAAATGACTTTATTTTCCAACCCAAACTCTTTTACTAGATTTTCCAAATATGGTCGGAGGGGACCATCTCCAACAATTTCTAATTGTATATTTTCATGCTTTTTACTTAGTTTTTCAAAAGCTCTAATCAAAAATTCTACTCCATATTTTTCAGAAAGTGTCCGAATGGTTCCAATGCGAACTAAATTAGGATTCTTTGTAATTTTTGGAGTGAATTTATTTACATCAACACCGAACGGAATCAAGTGTACATATTTTGGAGTTAGTTTCTTCATTTCTGAACGTGTAATTTCAGATAGAACCGAAATAGCATCAGCATTTTTAAAAGAATTAATAAGTACTTTCTTCATTATAATGTTCTTCGGACTATCAAAAATATCTGCTCCCCATCCAGTAATAATATATGGATGAAATCCAGAATACCGAGCTAAAAACCCATAACTAGTTGCATAGTGAGCATGAATTAAGTCCGGGTTTATTGACTTTACAATCGATTTAACTCTAAAGATATTTAGTAAATAATTGAATTTTGAGCTGCCGAACTTAACCAATGAATGATAAGTTACGCCTTCGAACTTAACACCATTGTCAAAAGTTATTACATGAAGTTCAACTTTATTACTTGCTTGAATAGATGAAATCCATTTCTGAATATGTACACTTCTATTGTCGCCTAAAATTACAACTTTCATTCTTATAATTATTTCTATCATTAAACAATTATTGTTTTATCAAATCTTGATTTTTATAATGATTTACAGTTCTCTGAATTCCTTTTTTTAAACCATACGGATAATTAAAAAATTCAAGTAGTCTTTTATCTGTATAAACCACTTCGTTAGAAATTGTTCGAATTTTATTAATTTCTAATATTCTCCCTAATTTAACTATTAATGAAGGCAAAGCAATTGTCTTAAGCCCTATTCCTAACTCTTCTGCAACATGATAAAAAAATCGTTCAAGGGTCTCGGCTTGTCCAACATTTAAGACAAGGTATCTACTTTCATTTTCAATAAAATAACATATTAACGAAGTTATATCTTTGACATAAACGTAATTCACCATTGCCGAATTAAAGTAAGCAACTAAAGACCATTTTTTAATGTGATTCATCATTTTTAATAATGCATTAAAAGAATGAAACTCTCCATAAACATTTGTTGGACGTAACACGATAAGACTGAATCCGAGCGTTTTCTGAGCTTCCAAAAATAACATTTCTGAAACACTCTTTGTCCTTTCATACTCATTGAGTGGAGTACAAACAACTTCTTCGTCAACATAAATTAACTTATCTGAATAAGATTTCCCAGTAACACCAACACTGCTTAGATGAATAACCTTTTTGATATTGCTGAAATTAATTGCTTCTATCAAATTTTTTGTACCCCCTATATTGGTTTCTTCCATTTCATCCAAATTACGAACTTCTGCAGCTAAATTGATGAAGATATCTTGACCCTGAAACGCCTTTTTTAGAGAATCCACATCTCTTAAATCAGCAATTTGTACATTGAATTTGTTCGAAATAGAACTACTTACTTTGTTAGAATGGCGCGTAATTATTGTGACGATGTATTTATTTAAGTCAATATCCTCAAGCAAGTGCTTGCCAATAAAACCTGTAGCACCAGTAATGATAACTTTCAATTTATTTTCCATATTTATTTTATATCTCGATGAGGATTAAATACTAATGGCAAGGTATGAAAATAAGCCTTTGCCTTTTTGTTATATACCTTGTTAAAAGGGAACAAAATGCCAAATACGAGCAACTTAATCAATACTTCATAAACACTAATAATAGTTACCAGCTTCAATTGCAAATTGCCATAATGCTTTTTAAAGAACTTTATCTTATTTACAATTTGATTCGAAATCGATACATTATAATTTTTTTTTGCACTTTGCCCAATGTGATGTTTGATTTGAGCATAAGGATAATAAAGTAGTCGCATCCCTTCTTTATTTGCTCTATAACAAAAGTCAATATCCTCAATCCAGAACATTGTTTCATCTAGCATTCCTATTTTCTCAAAAACTAACCTATTAAACATTATTGCTGCGCCAGAAAAGGATTCAGCCAAAAAAGGATTATTCAAATCTATGTCAAGATAGTTTTTTCTTCTCAAAAACCATTTAAGATAATGCGTTTCACAGAAAATATACCAAAGACTAGGATAACGCCAAACGCTTGATTGAAATGTCAAATTTGAATTCAACAATTGAGGTGCTATTAGTGAAATATCCGAATTGTTCTCAATAAAATGATATAATTTTGTCAATGCGTTATCAAGTAATTCCGTATCTGGATTTAACATAAAAATATACCTTCCTTTTGCTATCTCGAATCCCTGATTATTAGCTTTCGGAAAGCCTGCATTATAATTGTTTCGGATAATTATGACTTGAGGAAATTCCGTAACTACAATTTCTACACTATTGTCTGTAGAATTGTTGTCTATAACAATAACTTCTAATTTAATCAATCCTATTTCGCTTGCATAAATAGAACGTAGACATGGAATTAGAAATTCCTTCACATTGTAATTAACAATTATAATCGATATGTCAACTATTTCCATCTAACGAGCTATCTTATAAATAATTTTTTTCAGAAAGTAGAACGGAGATAATACAAAGGCAATTAAATTCCAAAATTTGCCCATGTCGTTTTGAACAACTGTAAAAAATCTAATTCTTTTGTGATAAGCCGATTCTATTATAAAATCAACGAAATATTCAAAATACCGATTTAGGATCAGTAAATATTCTAACGACATAAAATTTACTTTTAACCGGTATTTTGCCAAAATATCTGAAGTATCTTTTCGATTTCTTGTCAAATCATTTCGTGAAGAACTGCTTGGATGAATTCGGTAATAAGCTCCAATATAATCGTGCGTCAAATATTTTAAACCATTTAAACTAAAATTTAAATGCAAATCCCAATCTTCATGAGTTTTAAAATTTGAATCAAAGGCACCATTCTTTTTGAAACAACTAATTCTAAATAAAAAGCTATGAATCGGAATCATTAAGCTATATTCCCAATAATTAATAAAATCTCTGAATGGCAAATCGGAAAGTCTTTCATTTATTATTTCGTTTTTCCATTGTTTCTTTAATTCGGAATCAATAAATAGGTAACCACAATAAACTATATCTAAAGCACTATTAATTTCAAACAATCCTAATTGTACTTTGAATTTATCTTCTCCAATCAAATCATCCGCGTCAATAAATTGAATAAACTCTCCTTTTGCCAACTTTAAACCATAATTTCTTGCTTCCGCTGCTCCTGCATTCTGTTTAGAGTAATAATTAATTCTATTATCTATTAATGCGAAACTCCTAACCACTTCTTCTGTATTATCTTTAGAAGCATCGTCAACAACGATACACTCCCAATTATCGTATGTTTGCTTCTTCAAAGAATTAAATAGGTCTGGTAAAAAGTGAGCGTAGTTATAACATGGAACGATAACTGAAACTAAAGGATTTTTTGATTGCATCTAATTGGAATTTTAATTCTTAATTAAATGTTTAATTTTTTTTAAAATGCTAAAAACAAGCCTAGCAATCGAATTTAAGACGACATTCTTTTTTAATAGTGAAAATAATTTAAATGAATCGGATGTAATTAATTTATTGTAATCTATCGCAGCCTTTACAATATAATCTGGAAAGTACTTCAATTGTATTGACAATCGTTCTTCTTCGAGTTTCTTTAAGTAATTACTATTCGAACTTATTCCACTTGTATCAAATGCTGAAACAGCAATAGACATGTGATTATAAGACACTTTATTTACCAAAGTCGTTTTTAGGAAGAAATCATAATCGGCAGCAATCTTCAATTGTTCATCATAAAGCCCAAACTTCTCGAATAAAGATTTTTTAATAAAAGTAGAAGGATGAAATAACGAGGTGCTCATCATGTAAAAAAATGAAAGTAAATCTGGTTGATTTTTCCTAATTAATTTGTTTCTGCCATAATCAAATAAAAGGTCACATGCTATTAATTCAAAAGACTCATTATTCTTGAAAACAGAATCAATTACATCATCACCAGCCAAATAGTCGCCCGAATTCAGAAACAGGCAATATTCTCCTTTTGCTTTTTCTATCCCTTTGTTCTGCGCATGATAAATTCCATTATCGCTTTCCGAAGCCCAATAGGTAATCTTATCTTGATACTGTTTAAGAACTTCAACACTTCCATCATTCGACCCTCCATCTATTACTATATATTCAAAGTTAGAAAAGGTCTGGCAAACTACACTTTTAACTGTTTTTTCAAGTCCTTCTTTGTTGTTAAAATTGATGGTGATTACAGATAGTTTAAGCATTCTAAAATCTGTTCATTACTTCAATCACATGTAATATCTCAATTTCCTTATGGAAATAGGAAATAGGCAAACTTAACGTGGTTTGATGAATTTCTTCTGAAATAGGAGTTTGTTGATGATCTATGATTCCTTTCATCGCTAATTGCTTGTTAGGTGAAACCGGATAATGAATTTCTGTGCGAATTTCATTTTTCAAAAGATACTCTTTTAGTTGGTCACGCTTTGGGTGACGAACATTAAAAATATGATAAACATCAAAATAATCAGGGTGCTCTTGTGGTAAAATAAAATCGGATTTTAATTCTTTTAAATACACCGATGCAAGTTTTCTTTTATGTTCATTAATCTTGTCAAGATACTTCAACTTAACCGAAAGAAATGCCGCCTGCATTTCATCTAATCGAGAATTGAAACCTACTAGCTCATTATAATATTTCATTTTCGAACCGTAATTTCTCAAAGATTTAATCGCTCCTGCAAGCTCTTCATCATTGGTAGTTATCGCTCCTGCATCTGCCAGCGCACCTAAATTTTTAGAAGGGTAAAAACTAAAAGCATTTAAATCACCAAAACTTCCAGCCTTTTTGTTTTTATACTTTGCCCCATGTGCTTGAGCACAATCTTCAATCACTTTTAGATGGTGTTTTCTAGCAATGTTAATTATGGCATCCATCTCACATACTTTTCCGTAGAGATGCACCACCAGTATTGCCGAAGTTTTAGAAGTTATTTTCTCCTCTATTTTTTTTGCATCAATATTGTAAGTCGCAATATCAGGCTCCACCAATATTGGAATTAATCCATTGTGTACAATTGATAGTATGGTAGCAATATAAGTGTTAGAAGGAACGATTATTTCACTCCCTTTTGGAAAGTCAAACGCTCTTAAGGCCAATATCAAAGCATCCAAACCATTTGCAACACCTATACAATGTTGAGTCCCACAATAACCAGCGAATTCCCTTTCGAACTGCTCTACTTTTTTTCCTAATATGTACCAACCACTTTTTAATGTTTCCTGAAAAGCACCTTCGAATTCTTCAAAAAAAGGTTGGTTTAATTTACCGAGGTTTTCGTATTCAATCATTTTTTGTAAGGTTCAAATATATAATCAGCAGCATCAAAATATTCCGATGCAAACACCATCAATATTGCATCTTCTGTAAAATTGTACATCGTGTGCCAATCTTTGGGTTCAATAAATAAACATTTGTTGGGTTGGTTCAATTCGAATACTACTTCTTCTGAACCATCATTATTATAAATCGTACAACTTCCTTTTATACAAACTGCCGCTTGCATCGTTTTGTGATGCCGATGTCCTCCTCGTTTCGAATCATCTACACCGTAAATGTAAAAAACCCTTTTGATATCAAATGGTATCACCTTCTCAATCACAGTAAGGTTTCCTCTTTTATCGGTAAATGTTTTTAAATCGATTATATGTGCCATCATTATTATTAATTGTGCTAAAATTACTCATTTTTAAAATCTCGGCAGTAATAATAATAGTGATGTGCTACCCTAGTTTTCAAATAAGTAATGTTAATATTCTTTAACGATTTCCTCAACCCCGATAAATAGAATCTGATTTTAAGTTTAAAACTCATGGGCAGGTAGCTTGCTTGCCCACTTATTCCGTTTGCATTAATTGTGCTATCAATCGTTTCTATTTTATCTTTCACCTTGCAAAGCGCATTCACATAAGGCTTGTACAACTGGTGCTGAATAGCATTCGTAATGGTATACAATTGCCCGGTGAGCGAAACCACATCATTTTCATAAAACTTCACACCATGAAAATGAAAAAACACCAAATCAAATTGCTTTCCTGTTGCTGTTTCAGTGCCTTCATAATTCCCATTCGTTTCTCTAAATGTATATTGCTGCACATTCCAAGGTGCCACACCTCCTCCAAGATGTTCTAATTCATGAACCCCTTCGAAACGATTGGTCCAATCATCCAAATATTTCTGATCACCAAACTTACCGTCTTCTATCCTATTATAACACCATTCAATACAAGCATTGCGCCACCAATTCAGTACTTTCATTCCTTGTTCATTGTTTTTGAAAAGAACAAACTGAACACAATATTTACCACTTTCAATCGATTGGTCATAATCTTTTGTATAGCGATGCGAAGTAATAAGCACCGATTTGCTCCCCATTTCGTCAATCAGAACTTTTGGATTCGAATAAAACAAAAGGTCAGCATCTACATAAGTACAATGGTCGAGCTGAAAGGTATTGATTGAGTACAATATGGTTGACGATGTAGAGGTCCAGCAGTATTCACCAGCTGTTCGTGTTGGCTTTATTCTTAGTAATTCAGCATCTTCAAATTCTTTTAACGAAATCACGGTGATATGCTCAAAGTTCTGAGAACTTAAATATTCCTTGGTCCTGTCATCAAACGCAAAGATATATAAATGGAAATCATCGCAATGTTTAACCAACGATTCGTACATAACCATTCCTCGCGAAAGGTAATTCGAATTAAAGAGGGTACAAAAATTCAATCTCATATTACTGTTTTATTTTTCTTAAAAACATCTTTGCTCCTTTCTTTATTCTAGTCAATAATGTAGGATGATAAAAGGTTAAACTCCAGAAGTACTTTATAAAACTTTGTTTTGCCTGCTCACTTTCAGATACGGTGATAAGGTGCACCTCAATACTTCTATCCGATAGTCTCACATTCATTTCATTGGAACTACCACTGTTTTCACCCGAACCATCAATACCAATGTTTTCGGCCATCGAAATTCCCGGATATAAACAATACATATTTCTCAAAAAGGCAGAAGCATACCATCTAATGGCCCACGAGTTGTTTCTCCCTTCCACCTGACCTTTCAACATATTAAAGTATGGATACGAACCTTCGAAGTCAAATTCCTTTTTCAGTTTTTTACTTTCTATTTCATTCAACAACTTCTTTCCATCTGGTTCGAAAACATTCCATGCACGCTGCCAGGTAGCCCATCCCCAACAGTCCGCTCCCTTTATAAAAAACGTATCTGGAAGTTTATTTTTCACCGGATAAACATACGAATTAATGCAAGCAACATTGTCCGAATCGTTATAAACTGTTAGCGAATCGTTCATGAATTTCAGAAAATATTCAGAAACCAAAATGTCATCTTCCACTATTATAGCTTTTCCATGTTTTATAATTACTTCTGAAACGCCATCTATTATCGACTTTGCAAGTCCCTTGTTATTAGTTTGCTCCTTTATTATTAATTCCTTGAAACGTTTTTCGTTTTTTGCTATAATTCTTGTTTTTCTAATTGATTCCTGTACTTCTAGGTTGCATGTAGCTTTAGCGCCATCACAATAAATATAAAGAGTGCTATCCTTGGCTTCTTTATTACCTGCTAACGCATCTAGTACTCGTTGTGTATGCAAAGGTCGGTTGTAGGCAAATAATATTATTGGTGCATATTGCATATTACTTACTAATAACTAAAAACAATTGAACTTAAATTGTTGAATAAACGAAACATCATGATAAATTAAATTTCAAGACATAAAAAAATGTCTTTATAAATGACTTAAATGTAAGATAAGCGTGCTTAATATTATAAGGAAAAGGGAAAGCAATTAAATAAAAATTTATTGCATATATTGGATTCCCTGTGTAGCGCTTCGAGAAATACATTTTCCAAAACTTAGTCCATTGTTTCGATACAATGTCTTTATTATGAATTCCAGAAGTAGTATCATCGAACCATAATTTTACATCATCCGAACAAATTAGCCTATATCCCTTCCGATGAGCACGAATTGTAAATTCATAATCCGAGAAATAATGAGGCAATAAGAGGGGATAGAAACCTCCTAATGAAATGAAATCTTTTGCCTTTAAAAACAAGCCCCGAGTGGAAAGACAGTTTAATGAATGATTTACATCCGAAGGCGAAATATTGTTATTCTTGAAATCGAAGTAAACGCCATTATCATCTAACTCTCCAGTTTTAATATTATATGCCGTTGCGAGCAATAATGTTTTTTTGTTTTCTGCTAGTATCGACAACCCTTTGGAAATAAAATCACTTTCTATTTCTGTATCATCATTCATTATTAAAACAACATCTGTTTCGTTAAGCTTTTGTTTTCTCAGCCATTTATAACCTTCCTGCAAACTGCCTCCCCACCACCAGTTTCCTTTTCCTCTTATTACAATTGTTTGAGGCAATTCGTCAGAAACTAATTCAGCAGTTCCATCTACCGAACCATCATCTATCAATATGAGTTTATAGTTTATATATTCTTGCTGCTTCAGTAAAGAAACAAATTTTAGGGTGATATCTTTTCTATTATGAACGGGTAGTAGAATATATACTTTAATATCCATTACTAATTATTGATGTGTTGGTCGATAGCCTTGTTTACATAAATGGCATCCCATTCATACAATTTCATATTCTTCCTAAGCGAAGGAACGATGTTATAAAGCACAAAATTATTATTCCTTAGAAATGTATCTATTTCAAAATACTTAGGAGCTCCAAAATATAAATTATGGTTTTGAGCTTCGAATAAGACTATTGAAGTTCGCGAAAGTGTATTTATTCCTCCTTTTAGCACTTCTAATTCAAAACCCTGTACGTCTACCTTCATTAATAAAACATTATCATTCACCGGTATCTCATCATCTAGCGTAGATACTGTAATGGTTTCTTCCCCAACTTTTATTATGTTTTCGGCAAAATAACTATCCTTAATGTTTTCTTCAATTGGAAAAAGAGATGAAGAAGTGATTCGATTTGTTTTGTTTATAACCAAATTATGTTGTGCCGCTCCTAAAGCTTTGTTATAATGATGAATTCGGCTATAGCCTTTCACATTTTCAACCAGCGTTTGATAGGTGCTTTTAATGGGTTCGAAACAATAAATAGCTGAATTACTAAAATGGTTCTCCAACATAATGCTTATTCTTCCATCAGCCGCACCCACATCTATCACTATCCCTTTCTTATCATTCAACTTTAGGTAGTCGGTAAGTTGAAATGCCTGCTCAATATGAAGATAACCATTGTTTATTATCGAAGGGTAATCAATATATTCTGATACCAGCCTGTTGCGGTTAGTAATTAATAGTTTATTCAGCAGAAATTTTCTTCCTGAAACAAAATCTATAATAAGCTTAGCAATATAATTCTTTATCTTGTCTTTCAATTTCTATTCTTTTATGAGGACTTAGCTTGAAAAATTAATGTGTACAACTGCTACTCTTTTCACTTTACTATCTCCCAGTCATAATTTACTATTGCCAACGAATTATCGTGTATAGGAGCATAACCGCTGTTGAAAATATCTTTCTCATTTATTTCGAAGGTAAATAGTTCCTCATGGTTCAATAGCCATTCGCGCATAGGCACTGCCAAAGCCATACTAAAAACATAAGTACCGAAAGGCAATGGAATATCTTTAACCGTGCAATAAATCTTATTAATCCCCTTCTTGAATTTATAAGCTACATTCTGATCGGGCATGGTTCCTAAGCGAAGGATGACAATGCCGGTAAGTGTTTTAACAAAGAAATTCACCGAACCGTTTTCCACTTCCCTTGGCGAATAAAATTCGGTATATATCGTAAAGCTATCCCAAGTTCTCAATTGTTTTATAGGTTGACGAGTAGTTGATAAAAACTTAATGTTTAATAAAGTAAATTCGTTCTCATCTTTCACTTCATCAAAATAAAAACCAGATGCCATACTTCCCACATTACTATTGTTGGTAGATACATGGCCTTCATACACATTTATTACATTTCGTATTTCATCCTCCACCACCACTTTGCCTTTATCCAGCAAAATACCTTTATTGCAAAGCGTGGCTACCGAAGAAATGGAATGACTCACAAACAGCACCGTTCTTCCCTCGCCTGCCACATCCTTCATCTTACCCAAACATTTTTTCTGAAAAGCCGCATCCCCCACCGCCAATACCTCATCCACTATCAATATCTCCGGTTCCAAATGTGCTGCCACGGCAAACGCCAACCTCACATACATGCCAGATGAATAACGCTTCACAGGAGTATCCAAAAAACGTTCTACCTCCGAAAAAGCTACTATCTCATCAAACTTACTCTTTATCTCCGCCTTGCTCATCCCCAGTATCGAACCATTCAAAAAAACATTCTCTCTACCGGTCAACTCAGCATGAAAACCCGTACCCACCTCTAGCAAACTCGCCACACGGCCATCTATCGTTATCCTTCCTTTGGTAGGCGTCACTATCCTACTCAGTATCTTTAGCAAGGTCGATTTCCCTGCCCCATTTCTCCCTATTATCCCCACACGGTCGCCACGCTCGATGTCGAACGATACATCGTTCAATGCCCAAAACTCTTCCGATTTTCCTGCCCTAGCTCCCAGCTTTCCACTCACCATCGCCTTGGCCTTGTTCGATATTACATCGCGCAAAGCAGTGTAGCGCTCCGCATTCTGATGCTTTAGCACATACGATTTACTCAAATGTTCTACCTCTATTATCTTATCACTCATTCCTTTTGTTTAGGCTTTTTACCCCTCATCCTCTTCCCTTGCCTCACCTTGGCAAATGTAAGAAAAGATTTAACACCCCCCACAATTGGGTGGGAAGGAGATGGGAGATTTGAGTATTGAGATTTGAGTATTGAGATATGAGATTTGAGATATGAGATTTTCTTGCCGCAAAGACACTAAGATGTCAATGCCTGAAATACGTTGACCGCTTTTTCCTAAAAAAAGAGAAAAAAATGGCAACACGAACACAATTTAAAATGACCGAATCAGAAAGAAGGTCACGCACCTTTAGCGACACATTTAAGATA
>Ga0194047_10000156_pt1 | contig 47932 bp, 36 predicted proteins | sample JunL225m_MetaG_2_FD_160070 | JGI IMG/M metagenome (GOLD analysis project Ga0194047, IMG submission 160070) | Anoxic zone freshwater microbial communities from boreal shield lake in IISD Experimental Lakes Area, Ontario, Canada - Jun2016-L221-5m | ecosystem: Environmental > Aquatic > Freshwater... | reverse complement strand
TACAACAGGAATTGAACTTGTTGCATAGCTATTGGGATGGTACGGTGAATGAGAAATTTGCTAATGAGTTTGAATTGCAAACGCATGCTGTGGTGCTTGGTACTAGACATAATATTGTGGAGGTGACGCTGTTGAAGGATGAGGATGGTAAGCCGTTGAATGGTGGACTGGTGACTTGCTTGAAAAACGGGAAAACGAGTGATGGTAATGGCACGAATGTGTATGAGATAGTGGGGATACAGGTGGGGAATGCATCGTTTAGGGCTGAGGCGGAAGGTAGGGTGAGTGCTGATTTTGATGTGGTGGTGGTGAGAAGTACAAAGGTGAGTGTGACGGTAAAGATGAAGTTGGTGTGAGGTGTGATGCTTTACGAAATACGAATTGCACGAATGTACGAATAGGAAGGATTTAGGATTGGGGGATTAAGGATTTAGGAATTGGGATTGAGGATTGAGGGATTTAGGATTTGAGGAGTGGGAAGTCTTGTGGAGGTGAGTGCTGAAACAAGACTTTTTTTTGAGAGACCTCACCCCTGGCCCCTCTCGGATGACCTCACCCCCGGCCCCTCTCCGAAAGAGAGGGGGAGTGACGTGACGGTTTTTCGTAGACCTCACCCCCGGCCACTCTCTGAAAGAGAGGGGTGACGGAGTGGGATGAAGAAAAGGAATATTAGAAGATTTGAAATAACATAATATATAAAAGGAGTACTAACAATTAAAAACAAAAACACATGAAAAAGATTTACAATTTAATATTGTTTTCAGTATTAATACTTGGAACATTTAATTTGAAGGCAACCAATGTAACAGGTACTTATGCAACAAATCAACATTGGACGGTAGCTGGAGGTTCGCCCTATATAATAACAGGTAATGTAGTTATGTTGGCAGATTTGACAATTGATGCAGGTGTGTTAGTGAAATTTAATTCTGGATTTCAAATTCGAATAGCATCAACTGGAAGTTTAAATGTGAATGGAGCATTGGGAGATTCGGTTACTTTCACTTCTAACAATGCAATACCCGCAAGAGGCGATTGGAATCAAATACTTATTGACCAGGTTACAGGTGCTGTGAATATAACTTATGTAAAGATTATGTATGCAACTTATGGAATAAATATGTATACAAATAATGCCATAAATATAAGTCATTCTAGGTTCGAACAATGCAGTGGTTATGGGGTTTATCAATCGAACGGTAATGGGAATTACACACTTGATAATTGTTCTGTAAGACATAATTCGAGCGGAGCATATAGTTCAGGGGGCTCAACGATTTTGAATTCATTAATTTCTTATAACGACAGTGTGGGTGTTGTGCCCAGTTGGACAACAGTTTTTATTATTAATTGTACTTTATCGCACAACTATTACGGTGTATCGGCTTCAATGATTGGAAATAGCCAAATAAGAAATAGTAACATTCAAAATAATCATTTTGGGATATATTGCGGAACTTATAGTGGAACATCAGCAATAGGAAATACAATACAAAATAATGTGATAGGTATATACACAGGAGGAGGGACAATTAATTGCAATAATTTTAATAACAATACAAGTTTTAACTTAGTTTATAGAGGGACAACAGGAGGTGTAATAGATGCTACAAATAATTATTATGGAACAACAGACTCGGCAACAATAGATGCTACAATCTATGATATATTCGACAATTCTAGTTTGGGTGGTTATTTTGATTTTACTCCTTATGCAACCTCATTACTTGTAGGGCCATCGCAACCCTCCGCTGTATTAGGTTCGGCAAGTGGATGTACAAGTACTTCTTCAGGATATAGTGTTACCAATGTTGCTGGGGTATCTTATACCTGGTCGATATCAGGGGGAGGTAGTGTATCGGGTACTACGAATACGGCCTCTGTGTATTGGTATTCGGCAGGAACGTATACTGTTACCGTGACTCCGACAATAGGATGTATGCCTGGATTGCCAAGCAGTATGGAGGTAACGGTAAATCAATCACCTTCAATTTCTGTGAACTCACCAACAATATGTCCTGGGAGTACTACTAATTTATTGGCAAGTGGAGCAACAAGTTATAGTTGGTTACCAACCACAGGTTTGAGTAATAGTAGTATTGCTAACCCAACCGCCTCACCCATTACATCAACAAATTATACTGTAACAGGAATTTCATCTGGCTGTTCATCAACTGCGAATGCTTATGTAAGTGTGAGTAATGTGGACACTTCAATTTATTATAATGGTTCTACACTTTATTCGAACGCTTGGGGTTCGGGTATTACTTATCAATGGTTGGATTGTGATAATGGCAATAGTATGATAATGGGAGAAACGAATTATTATTTTACACCATCAAATCCAGGACACTATAGTGTTTATATTTATGATACTTATGCAGGATGTTCTGGCACTTCGAGTTGTTATCATGTATGTAATTTAAATGTGAATTTAAACTCAGCAACCATATGTTTAGGAGAAACAACCACACTAACTGCAAGTGGGGCAACAAGCTACAGTTGGCTACCAACAATAGGTTTAAGTAATAGTGCGATAGCAAATCCGATCGCATCTCCAACTAGTTCTACATCATACACAGTGACTGGCACGACAGCTGGTTGTTCGTCAACGGCAGTAGCATACGTTACGGTGAATACAGTAGATACAAGTTTGTATTCGAGTGGTAGTTATCTTTATGCTTATTCTAATGGGTGGGTAAGCTATCAATGGTTAGATTGTAATAATGGAAATTCGCCAATTGCGGGAGCAACTTATCAAACATTTTTCCCAGCGGCTTCAGGTGATTATTCATTGTCGATAACAGATTATTATACTGGGTGTACTGGGGTTTCAAGCTGTCATAATTTTATTCTAATGGCTAACGACACTTGTCATTTTACCACACATGATACTGTTCATAATTTTACTTATGATACCATTCACGTTAGTGTTTATGACACAACTCATCTCATGGCTTATGATACAACCCACTTAAATGTTTATGACACTACTCATTTTAGTGTTTATGATACCATTCATATAACCGCTTACGACACCACTCAGATAGCAGTAACGGACACTTTAATAATAAATGCTTTACTTACAGGGATTATTCCGCCAAACAATACGAATACAATTAAAATATTTCCCAACCCAACTTCAGACTATATAACTATTGATACGGGCACGAATGTTTTTATGACGGGATATACAATAGAAATAAAAAACATTTTATCAGTAGTCGTCTATTCGCAAGTTATGTCGCCTGCAACACAGTATTCGGTTAATCTCTCTGGCTGGACAAGTTACGGAACTTATTTTGTTTCCATAAAAGATTTATCAGGCACTGTAATAGCTACAAAAACAATTATACTACAATAAACGGTAATGGTGTTTACATTATTTATGCTAAAACAAAACAAGGAACAACAACACGGAAATTAATAGTAAACAAGTAAAATAATTAATTGCTGAGGCATCAAGATGAAAAAACGAATACTCCTACTTATTATAATTATTGTATCAAAATATAGTTTTTCGCAGGATACGATATTTATGATTTCGAATGAAACTCAAATTTTAAATGTGGTTGAAATATCATCGGATAAAATTAAATGCACCCCGATTGGAGTTAGCAATTTTTCTGAAATTAATTTAAATAGATCTCGAGTGTTGTCGATACATTATAAGAATGGAAGGGTGGAATATATTTCGGAAGAAAAAAAGAAGGTAGAAAGGGGTAATAGTGCTTCACAAAATGCATTAACTACACCTGCAAAAGCATCAAGTATGAATTCGGATTTGACAAATATGCAGAAACAGATATTAAAATCGAATAACGATTCGATGCTTATTTTGATGAACAAATTGATAGAACAAAATAGTAAACTAATTGAGAATGCTGAACAACAGAAAGAAATATTGGCAAAACCGACAGAAAAGAAATGGGACCCCAAAATTGTAGGTCTAGGATTGAATATTTTAGAAAGAGTACGATTTAATATTACAGAGTTGTCGGCTGTTGCTGTTGCAAAATTGGGAGTTCCTTTCGGACATTCTATTTTTCTGCCTATCTCTCCAACAAAAAACTTTCGGCTAGAACCAGAGTTCGGTTTTTCGAGTATAAATTATTCAAGTGATACGGCAATGTATGTTCCACATACTTATCAAGTGAAACTGTATGGTGTAGGTATGGGAATTTTTGGGCAATTTCAAAAAGGAAGGGCTAATGTGTATTTAGGGGCTCGTTTTGCCTATCATTCGTATGAACAAAAAGAAGCACTGACTTATACTACAAAAGTAAATTCGGGAACTCAATGGCAAAAAGATTCGAGTTGGACAGATAAATCGTCATTATTATTAACGGGAACGAGTTTTACTCCAACGGTAGGTGCGGAATGGGCATTTTCGGAACATTTTACGATTGGAGGGGAGATAGGGGCAATGTGTTATTTTAATAACAATTCGAAATATAGTGTTACGAACCACGGTGTGACTACGAATACTAAAATTAAGGGTGATTTTCAAACCGTGTCATCACAATCGAGATTAGTATTGAGATTTTATTTAGGTGGCAATCATAGGGTGATGAAAGGTAATCATAAATCGAGATTAGGTTACAAGGAGTTAAAATATGAATATTAGAAGATTTGAAATAACACAATATATAAAAGGAGTACTAACAATTAAAAATAAAAACAAAATGAAAAAAACAATTACAATTTTAGGAATGGCTATGTTGACATGTGCTTCGTCAATGATGTTAAATGGGTGTAAAAAAGAGGAAACAGCAACTCCACCTGCAAAAAAACAATGTGAAATAAGTAATACAGGAACTATTGAAATAGTAAATCAAACGCCTTATACAATTTATGTAAAAATTGATGGAAGTACGCCAAGTGGCATGGGGGCTATTGCTCCAGGTGCCAATGCTTCGACAGATGTAACTGCAGGAGTGTTACACACATTTTTTGCAGAAACGGTAGCTGGTAGTAGCCAAAGTCATACATGGACTGGCAGTACAGTTTCTGTTGGTGCATGTTTGCTGAGTGGCTATAATATTACTTTGTAACATAAATAAAGAATCGGTTTCTGAAGGAGAATTTACTTTTAAACGCTATTGGGGGATTAAGGATTTAGGATTTGAGGAGTGGGAAGTCTTGTGGAGGTGAGTGCTGAAACAAGACTTTTTTTTTGAGAGACCTCACCCTGGCCCCTCTCGGATGACCTCACCCCCGGCTCCTCTCCGAAAGAGAGGGGGAGATGCGTGACAATTTTTCGTAGACCTCACCCCCGGCCCCTCTCCAAAGGAGAGGGGTGACGGAGTGGGATGAAGAAAAGGAATGTTGGAAGATTTGAAATAACATAATATATAAAAGGAGTACTAACAATTAAAAACAAAAACACATGAAAAAATTAGCAATGACAATGCTGCTCGCTTTGATGGGCTTGAGCGGAAAAGCACAAACTCCAACAGGAAATTGCGCAGCTTGGGCCTGGAGCAACATGGGTATAAGCTTGGCACCGGATGAGGGAAATGCTATATGCTCTGATGAAAGTGGGAATGTATATGTTACAGGGTTTTTCAGGGGTGCTTACATCCAATTCGGGTCAATAACCTTAACACATACATTGGCTGATCCGAATGAAATTTATGTAGTAAAATATAACGCTAATGGCGTTGTTCAATGGGCTGTTCATGCGGGTAGTATTGGAACCAACGGAAATGTAAATTCAATATGTGCCGATAAAGATCCTGTAAATCCTCATGTTTATATTACCGGAACTTTTAAAACAAGTTCAATGACATTTTATAATACAAGTAATAGTAATGTAGTTATGGCCAGTTCGTGTTATAGCAACCTGCCAAATGCTACTAATAGTGCTATTTTTACCGCTCAATTGAATCAATCAGATGGAAATTTCAACTGGGCAAAATCGGCTTGTGGAAACGATTTAAATACCGCCCAATCTATTTGTGCAAAATACGAGACTAGCACATCAACAACAACTTTATATGTTGCAGGTACATTCGAACATCAGTTAAACATCCCCTCATCACCAAACTCTATGACACTTTACTCTGAACAGAGATGGGATAACAGTGGTGATTATACAAAAGATATTTTTATTTTAAGCTATGACGAAGCAGGTAGTTGTATTTGGGCCAGTGCTTATGGGGGAGATGATGATGATGAAGGACAGGCAATCACTACAGATGGGTTTTTTCTGTATTTAACAGGTGATTATTCAAGTCAAAACATTTTTACTTCACTTAGTGCTCCTTTAACAAATCCTAATAGAGTAAACAATATGTATGTCGCCAGCATCTTTTCTACTAATGGTAACCTGAATTGGGCGAAGACCAGTTATTCAGCCACCGGAAGCTCTTCTACCACAGGGAAAGCGATCACTTATTGCGAAAGTAGTAAATCGGTTTATATTACAGGGTCATTTAATGGAAATGGTATTATTTTCGAAAATAATGGTATTTTATATAACAGCACCCAGACATCACCCGGTTCAGGACAATATTCCAAAGATATGTTTGCCGCGAAATATGATGATATAGGTACGCTTATAAATCTCACAACTGGAGGAGGAACTGGTGACGATATAGGTTATAGCATCTGTTGCGATAATTATGGACATACTACTGTAGTCGGCAGTTCAGTAAATATCAGCAACTTTTATTTTTTAGGTGGGGTACAATTAACAGCACTATTAGCTTCTACTTATTCGTATACACAAGATAATAATGGTGATACTAATCCAGACTATGCATTTCTTGCAAGATTTTCTCCAGATCTTAGTTCCGTAATATGTTCGACACCTCTTGCAAGTGGCGGAGACGATGTGCTTTCTGTTTGCAGTGATATGACTGGTAATCTATACCTTAGTGGCGATTTCAGAAGTTATTATTATAACGATAATACCGGAACAACTACAAATCAATTAGCACTTCCTGTACCGGCACCTACTGATGATCACAGGGAAGCAGTATTTGCAGTAAGATATGATTGCGGTACAACACCGGTAACCACTGTAACCTCTTCGGCAAACTCAGTTTGCAATGGAGGAAGTGTTACTTTAACTGCAAGTGGGGCAGACCTGTATTGCTTTCATGACATGTTTGGCTATAATTTTAATAGTAACATAGCAATTGTAAGCCCGACAACCGCAACAACCTATACCGTGATTGGTACCAATTCCATTGGATGTTCAAGCACCGCTACTATTACCATAACTGTAAACGGATTACCAACCGTTACAGCTTCCGCATCACCACTAAGTACGTTTTGTATTGGAAATAGTGTAACTCTTACCGCCTCCGGCAATGCAACTTCTTATACATGGTCGGGAGGTGTAACCGATGGAGTACCTTTTACCCCATCGGCAACAGAAACCTATACTGTAACTGGTACTAATGCAAATGGTTGTAGTAATACTGCAAGTGTAACTGTAACCGTAAACAATCCACAGGTAACAGCAAATGCAAGTTCGAGTACTGTGTGCATTGGCACCAGTGTAACGTTAACAGGAGTAGGGGCAACAAGTTATAGCTGGACAGGAGGAGTGACAGATGGAATAGCCTTTACCCCATCGGCAACGGAAACCTATACTGTAACAGGTACTGACGGGATAGGTTGCAGTAATACAGCAAGTATAACAATAACAGTAAACAATCCACCGGTAACAGCAAATGCAACGGCTTTAAATATATGTCCTGGTATGCCAGTAACCTTAGGCGGAGGCGGTGCAACAACTTTTTATTGGACGGGAGGTGTAACCGATGGAGTACCTTTTACCCCATCGGCAACGGAAACCTATACTGTAACTGGTACTGACGGGATAGGTTGCAGTAATACAGCAAGTATAACAATAACAATAAACAATCCACCGGTAACAGCAAATGCAAGTTCGACTGCTCCTATATGCAGTGGTAGTAGTACCTATGTAATTTTAACAGGAGGAGGAGCATTAAATTATAGCTGGACAGGAGGGGTATTAAATGGACTTCAATTTATCCCTTCGGCAACAAATACTTATACTGTAACCGGTACTGACGGGATAGGTTGCAGCAATACAGCAAGTATAACTATAACAGTAAACGCATTACCAACAGTAGGAGCAACAGCAAGTACATTAAGTGTATGTTCAGGCTCAAGTGTAACGTTAACAGGAACTGGAGCAAACAGCTATAGTTGGACCGGAGGCGTATCGGATGGTGTATCATTCATACCAACATCAACAGATAGTTATACAGTAACGGGCACAGACGGAAATGGCTGTATCAGTGCAGCATCAGTTACAGTAATAGTAAACCCTACGCCAACAGTTACAATTACAAATACAGGTTCGACAACCTGTGCAGATGGCACAGCAACAGCAATAGAAACAAGCGGTTCAGGTACTTATTCGTATTTATGGAATGATGCAACTGCACAAACAACGCCTACAGCAAATCATTTACCCGCTGGTATATACAGCGTAACAGTAACAAACACAGCAACAACTTGTACAGCAACAGCAACTACAACAGTGGTAAGTGGAATGGCTACTGATTATCCTAATGAATATACCATTACAGGAACAGAAACTTGGAATTCTACCACAACGATAACTTGCAAAGGTAGGGTAGTAATAGCAGATGGAGGTACGTTAATTATTGATGCTACCAGAGTTGAATTTGGATATGATGTTAATAATGACAATGATGGTGAGCCGTCTTTCGCAAGATTTCAGGTAAATTCAGGAGGTACATTAATTGTAAAAAATGGCTCTGTACTTACTGGCTGTGGTGGAGGTATTTGGGACGGAATTGAAGTGAGAGGTACATCGGTTGGAGCAATTACAGGGCTTAATTATGGATTATTTCAATCCTACACTAATGGGGCAAACAACATAATTGAAAATGCAAAAGTTGGAGTAGTTAACGACCGCAGAATATGTGTAGAAAATAATATTACTTGGGGAGGAATAATACAGGCAGAAAATACCGACTTCAATAATAATAGATTAGGCGCAGAACTAAACAGTAATTCAGGGGCAAGTTATTTTAAAAATTGTAATTTTAATTACAATGCTTCTACCTTGTTCACTTATCCCGCAACGCCTTGGATAAAGGAATGGAACGCAAGCGAAATGACTTTTGTGCATTTAAAAAATGGACAAAATGTAAAATTTCAGGGAAATTATTTTAAAACCAATACAACAGATTTTGCTGATACACATTTAAGAGGAACAGGAATAAAATCAGAAAGTGCAAGCTATACTTTGCAGGATATAAGTGGTTCTGGTCCTGGTAATAATAGTTTTATCGGACTTACCAAAGGCATAGATAAAGGTGTTATTTCTGCAAATATCGGGCAACTTATTGCAGAAGGCAATACATTTGATAATGTACAACAAGGTATAACTGATGAAAAAGGCTCTTTTGATGAACTTAAAAACAACACATTCAATAGCATTCCAACAGGTGATAATTTTGCAGACCACACCTACGGTATTTTTATGATTAGTTCAGATGCTTTTGATATTTCAAACAATCATTTTAACGGCTCATCAAGTACAACTCCTTCACTAGCTGGCTCACACGGTATCGTATTTGAAAATTCAGGTGCTGCGGGTGGCGAATGTTATGCAAATGATTTTAAAGGAACCGATTACGCTATACATACACAAGATGATAACCAAGCCCTGAGAATCCGTTGCAACCAATTTGCAATTGATGGCAATCCTCATAACGCAACAGCTTTATATGTGGAAGCAATTGGTACCAGTCCTCAACTGCGCCAGCAAGGGAGTAATTTATGTTTAAGTACTCAACCCACACCAGATGCCTCACAAGCAGCAGGTAATAAATGGAATTCATCTTGTAGTGGTGAACAAGCTATTATGACTGGGATTAATTTTTATTATTATGCTAATTCTCAGGATGCAGCTGGCAATTTTACTACTATTCCAAGTTGTGTTACATCTTCTAATCTACCTGTTGTTACTGTTGGTATGGGTTTATATACAAATGGTGTTCCTGCAACAAGTACTTCCTGTGGTAACGAATTTGCAGGTATTGTAACAGATGGAGGAAATAACAATTGGATAAACACAATGCAGAACAGAATAAATTCTGACAATTCATTAATTACTTATGCCAAGCAGCAAATTGAAATATTAAAAGGGTATAATAATAGCTCGCTTAAACCATTGATAGAAGAATATCAACGGCAAATAGCTTGGTACATTTCCGAAAACCAATTGATGCAAAACAAAATGAAACGTGAGTTTATCAAAAATAATATGTCAACCGATTTACTTACACTTATATTAAGCACAAATACAACCGAAGCAAAAAAAGCACTTGCCGAATATTACTTACAAATTAAAGATTACGACAATGCCAAACTTGCACTTCTTGCTTTAGATTCAATCGCTTCTCTTGAAAATTCAGGCAAAGACAGTCTGAAAACAATAAACGATGAATTTGAAAATTTCAATTTCAAAAAGTATATGAATGTTATAATAGACTTGTATAAAAGTGGAAGAAAAATAAGTGAACTTACAGGAGCAGAGTTGAATTTATTATACGAAGTTGTAAATGCAAAAGTGAAAATTTCGGCTGCTGCCGAAACATTAATTACGCTTTACAACAATGAAAAATTTGTGCATCCAATCAAAAAAGATACAGAGAAACGAATGATTGTAAACAGGCATAATAATAAACCTCTTCCTGTTCCAACAGGTTTATTAATTTATCCCAATCCCACACAAGGCAACTTTACACTTGAATTTAATATTGATGAAAGTGTAGAAAACCCAAGTATTAGTGTTTTTGATATGATGGGAAAAATTGCCAAAACAATGCCAATCATTATAAGAGGTCCGAACAAACTTACATTAAACTGTGATGACTTTAGTAATGGTGTTTACACTTGTAAGCTAATGGATAACACCAAAGTACTTTACACAAACAAACTAATAATAATTAAATAAAGACAGCACACCCCTTGAAATAAACATATTTCAAGGGGTGTTTCTTTATGCTGAACTAATGAAAGTAAAAGTCTGTTTCATTTTTGCACTTTTTCTCACCATAACAAATGGTTTTTGTCAAAGCATTTTTGATAGTATCTATTACTCAAATAACGAAGGCAGAGCAAATGCAGTTATATCGGTAAACGAAGGTGGATATGTAATGGCGGGTTCTAATGCGAATTACAGTATTATGTCCATTTCAAAACATAGCCAAAACGGAGATACTCTTTGGACAAAATCAATGGTTTTAGGTATTGGAGCAGGCAACTATATAAATTCTGCTATAGAAACCAACGATAGCAATTATGTATTAGGTGGTACTTCTGGAGACCCTGTTTTACTGCACTCCCACGCAGATTTAATAAAAATAAATAAAAATACAGGCGATACTATTTGGGTAAGAAAAATAGGATTACCAAACCGCAGCGAACGTTGTTATAGTGTAAAGCAAACAAGTGATAATGGTTTTGTTTTATGTGGCATTAGAATAAATCAAGACAGTTTAGGAAATATTACAGATGAAGATGTTTACCTTGTAAAAACAGATAGTATGGGAATTCCGCAATGGGAACGAACTTACGGAGGTACCAATTCCGACTTTGGTCAATCAATAGAAATAACAGCCGAAGGAGGTTATATGATTTTAGGCTATACCTATAGTTACGGAATAGGGCAATATAATATGTACCTTATAAAAACAGATAGTTTAGGAAATATGCTTTGGCAAAAAACTTATGGAGGCAATTTAAAAGATTATGGATTTTCAATTGCTAAAACAAATGATGGCAATTATGTATTAGCTGGAGGTACATATATTAGTACAGACACTGTAGCCGCCTACATAGTAAAAATCGACACAGCAGGTATAGTACAATGGGAAAAAAGGTATAAAGGGAATTATAAATATGCTGGTTTCAATGCAGTAAAAGTATTACAAAACGGGGATATAGCAGTAAGCGGAGGTTTGGTAACACGCCCAAACAACATCAGAAATTACGGACAATTAAAAATTTTAAATCCAAATGACGGCAGTTCAATATGGTCAAAAGAATACAAATATTTTGATGCCGATAGCACACAACAAGAATTCTATGCAATGGATTTATATAACGATGGAGGCTTTGTAATGGCAGGTATGGCAGTGGATTTAAGAGCAAATGCAAATCCAGCCTATAGTATGTGGCTTGTAAAAACAGATTGTATGGGAAATGATAGTATTTGGGATAGTGTTAATTGTTCATTGCCAGTGGGAGTTTCAGAAGTTGTAGCAAAGGATATTAATGATGTTTTAGTGTATCCTAACCCTGCCACTAATCAATTTACAATTGAGAATTCACAATTGAGAATTAATTCTATACATATATATAATGTGCTAGGGGAATTGGTGCTGGAGCGAATAGCGAATAGTGAAAAGGTAATAGATGTGAGCTCGTGGAATGATGGGGTGTACTTTGTAGAAGTTGAAACGGAGAAGGGGGTGGTGAGGAGGAAGGTGGTGAAGGAATAACTGACTTTACGAAATACGAATCTTACGAATTTACGAATCCCGAAGGGTAGGGACAGGTACCGAAGTGTCGGGACAGGTACCGAAGGATAGGGATAGATTAAGGATTTAGGATTTTGGGGATTTAGGATTTGGAATTTGCGAGACTCTGCGATTTTTAACTCTGCGTTCTCTGCGATAAATGAGAAGCGGGAAATCCTATCCCGAATCACGGTTTAGTCCCGAAGCTTCGGGATAGTACTTAGTAGTAAGAATTTAGAATTTCTCCTTTTTGTCTTTCTGCCTTAGCGGTGTAAAGAACCGAAATTATCGATTACACAGAAATCATAATCAAGATGCCTTGAAGTATCATCGTACCATCGATGGCGGCTACAAAATAGTATTCGCTTCGATGGGTATTGCATTTTACTATTAAAAGTAAGGTGAGGATGCTGGTGGTGAGCAGTGCTAAGAAAACCGAGAGGGCGATGGTATGGGTGATGAACTGAATGCAGAGAACGAGTGTGTAAAAAAGAATGAAAGCGGCTGCTATGGCGATAGTTTTGTTTTGACCAATTAGCTGAGGAAGGGTGGAGGTGTTTTCGGCACGGTCGATGGCGAGGTCGCGAATGTCGAAAGGGATGCAGATGGACATCATGAATGAAAAGCGGAGTAAAACATGGATGACTAATTGCTGTGTGGTGATGGGATGGAAGAAGGAGGCTGTGCTAATGAGTATGGGTACTAGGGCTGTGGCGATGGTCCAGACGGTGGTGAGGGTGATGAGTTTGAAGATGGAAGATTTGCGGAGCGTGATGAAGGGTAGAAAATAAGCTAAGGAGAGGGCGAGCAATGGAGAAAGGTAAAAGATGATGCGAACATCGACCGAAAAGAAAGAAAGCAAGGTGCCTGTGAAACCAATAAGGGTAAGTGATTTGATGGTGGTTTGGTGGTTGGCAATCCAATGTCTGCGGATGGAACTTGTAGGCAAAGAGGAGGGAGGACGATAGAAGATGCGCTGAAGATTATAGACAAAGAGGGTTGCGAAAAAACAAAGCGATGAATAAGGTAACAAAGATGAGGTGAAGCAGAGCTGATGGGCTGTGCTTTGTACCAAACAAAAAGCGCCAAAGGCTACATAGATGTTGCCAAAAAGAAGAAAGTCGACAAACCGTTTGAGCATTGGTAAGGAACGGGGTTCCTTATTTAATCAAGGTGTTGTGGTTGGGCTGAAGTACGGCCCAGAAGGTAGCTAAACCAGCAACAAGGCCAATGCCACCACCTAGCAATGATTTGGTTCTGCGTTTTCCGCGAGCGATGCGTTCGTAACCCATTATGTATGTATCGTGTTTCAGATATTCGAGGTTGGACACGGTGGCATGGTCAATCTTCACTTGAGGTAAACCTGTGAGTGCGGTAAAAGCAAAAGGAGGAATAGGACAAAGGAAATGGCCTGTGGCACCAGAAGCAGCGCCAATAAGCACATTGCACCAAAAAGAACCACGAGCTTTGAATCCTTTCTGAGCATCTTGTTCGCCTTTGATGTAATAACGCATTTCGTCAACTGTGAGGTCGTTTCCTTCAACCGAATCGAGTTTGTAATAAACGGTTTCGCTTTTACTATTTTTGATGGAGAAGATGCGTTCGTTTTCGATGGAAAGGTCTTTTCGTCCAGCTTTTGGGTTTTTGTAACTTACTTCGCCTTTGGTGGTGTCGGTAATGGAAGCAATGATGATGTCGCCATTGACTAATAATAAGGTATCGAAAGTAGTTTGAGCCACCATGTTGTTAGAAACAAGTAGGGTGAAAACAAGAGCAAGTGCTGCGAATAAATTCTTCATAGTTAAATCTAAATTTTGCTCAAAGATAAGTATTAAAAAATATTCGGCACGAAATGGAGGATTTTAATTTCGAAGGAGTGATGGATATGACTTTGGTCAGGTATTGGAATATGATTAATGATGTTGGACAGAGAAATGGAAATATATGCAACAAAACAAGGGTGATAAATGTTGTCCGTATCAATAATTATTATATTTGCGCTCCTTTAAAAATAAAAAAATAAATATGATTAGCACTGACAAATTTGTAAACCGCCATAACGGTCCACGCGAAAAAGATGTAAAAGAAATGCTCAAGAAAATAGGAGCAAATTCGGTTGATGAATTAATTGACCAAACAATACCAGCAGCTATTCGACTGAAGAAACCCTTGAACTTAGCCAAAGGGATGACAGAGTACAATTACCACAAACACTTGCGCACCATAGCTGCAAAAAATAATGTGTTCAAAACATATATTGGATTGGGATATTTCAACACGATAGTTCCACCCGTTGTTCAACGTAATATATTAGAGAATCCAGGTTGGTATACCGCCTATACTCCTTATCAGGCAGAGATTTCGCAAGGAAGGTTAGAAGCATTGCTTAATTTCCAAACCATGATTATGGACTTAACAGGAATGGAAATAGCAAATGCATCGTTGCTTGACGAAGCTACTGCAGCTGCTGAAGCAATGACAATGCTGCACAGCAATAGAAACAGAGACCAGATAAAAAATGGAGCGAACAAATTTTTTGTATCGAACGAATGTTATCCACAAACCATTGACTTATTAAAAACGCGTTCTGCTCCGCTAGGAATAGAATTGATTATTGGCGATTTCAAAGCGGTGAACTTTGATGCAAGCATTTATGGTTCGTTGATACAATATCCAACAGCGGATGGGAAAATTAATGACTATGCAGATTATGTAAAGAAAGCAAAAGCAAATGGAACATCAGTGGCTGTGGCTGCTGACATTCTAAGTTTAGTGTTGTTGACACCTCCAAGCGAATGGGGTGCTGATGTGGTGGTAGGGAGTTCGCAACGATTTGGAGTGCCGATGGGTTACGGAGGACCTCATGCTGCATTCTTTGCTTGCCGAGAAGAATACAAACGCATCATACCAGGAAGAATCATTGGTGTGTCGATAGATGCACAAGGCAACCAAGCGTTGCGTATGGCATTGCAAACTCGTGAACAACACATCCGCAGAGATAAAGCGACTTCGAATATTTGTACTGCACAAGCTTTGTTAGCCATCATGGCAAGTATGTATGCCGTGTATCATGGTCCTGCAGGAATAAAAGGAATAGCACAAGTGGTGCACCTTTCGGCAGTTACATTAGCAACTGAGTTGAAAAAACTAGGATATACCATCGAAAACGATTCGTATTTTGATACGATTAAAGTGGTACTTCCTACAGGTGTTACAGAGGAATCGATAAAGAAATCGGCACTTGCCGCTTGTATTAATTTTAGATATACATCGAATGCAGTATGTATTTCAATAGATCAAACAACAGATGAAGGAGATTTGAATGCTATCATTTCACTTTTTGCATCGCTTGTAAACAAGCCAGCAGTAAAGGTTACAGAAGAAAGCATTCACAATCAAAAAGCAGTTTTAACCAACCGTACATCTGAAATATTAACTCATCCTGTATTTAATTCGTATCATTCGGAATCGGAAATGATGCGTTATATCAAACGATTAGAGAATAAAGATTTGTCGCTAACTCATTCGATGATTTCGTTGGGTTCGTGTACCATGAAATTAAATGCAGCGTCTGAATTGATGCCAATCACTTGGCCAGAGTTTGCACATATTCACCCTTTTGTTCCAATTGAACAAGCAGCAGGTTTCCTCGAAATAATAGATGAACTAGATAAATCGTTGAGCGAAATAACAGGCTTTGCAAAGATGAGTTTCCAACCGAATAGTGGTGCTCAAGGAGAGTACACGGGTCTATTGGTGATTCAAGCTTATCATCAATCGCGTGGTGATGCTCATCGCAACATTGCATTGATACCAACATCGGCACATGGAACCAATCCTGCATCGGCAGCTATGTGTGGAATGAAAATAGTTTTGATAAAATGTGATGAAAAAGGAAATATTGATGTGAATGATGTTCGCGAAAAAGCAACACTTCACAAAGATAATTTATCTTGCCTCATGGTTACTTACCCAAGTACACATGGTGTTTACGAAGAAAGCATTATTGAAATCACCGACATTATTCACCAAAATGGAGGACAAGTTTATATGGATGGTGCAAATATGAATGCTCAGGTAGGATTAACAAGTCCTGGAAATATTGGAGCCGATGTTTGTCACTTAAATCTACATAAAACATTTGCTATTCCTCACGGTGGTGGAGGTCCAGGAGTAGGACCAATAGGAGTTGCAAAACAATTAGTACCTTTCCTTCCATCGCACTCGGTAGTAAAAACTGGCGGTGTACAAGGAATACATGCTGTGTCGGCAGCACCATTCGGTAGTGCATTGATTTTATTGATTTCCTATGGATATGTCAAAATGTTAGGAGGGGAAGGTTTAGCAGATGCAACACGCATCGCGATTTTAAATGCAAACTACATTAAAGAAACTTTGAATGGATATTATCCAACATTATATAGTGGTAAGAATGGTCGTTGTGCGCACGAAATGATTTTAGATTGTGTTGCTTTTAAACGCGAAGGCGGTGTGGAAGTTGGTGATATTGCAAAACGATTGATGGACTACGGATACCATGCACCTACAGTTTCGTTCCCGGTACATGATACCTTGATGATTGAGCCTACTGAAAGTGAATCGAAAGAAGAATTGGATCGTTTCTGTACGGCTATGATTTCAATAAAAAATGAAATAGATGAAATAATAGGTGGGAAACAAGACCGTGAGGATAACGTATTGAAAAATGCTCCCCATACTGCAAAAGCAGTAATAGCAGACGATTGGAACCATAAGTATTCGAGAGAAAAAGCTGTTTATCCTTTGAAATGGGTGAAGGAGGCAAAATTCTGGCCGAGTGTTGCTCGAATAGACAATGCACATGGCGACAGGAATTTGATTTGTTCTTGCCCTCCAATGGAGCATTACGCTTAGGATAAGAATCTAAACTAGAATAAAAAAAGGGATTTGGCTTTTAATTATTGTCATTAACCGAAAACTACTAAAATAACTTGTTAATAATTTGTTTTTATCATTGAGTTAACATAGTTTTGCTCCTCGAAAAAATTAAAAACAGAATACAATAATTAATTAATAAACAAAAAAAAGAAAACAAATGAAAAAAATTTACACTTTAGTTACCGCAGTTGTAATGATTAGTGCTGTTTCTTATGCTCAGCAAAGATCAGTAAATAACGCTTCGTCACATAAACTAACTAACCAAAAATTGAGAACAAATGCTAACCACACATTCAGAGCAACACCTAATGCAGGAAGAACATTCTCTGGTTGGTTGAACTATGCATTACAATTGAATGATGCAACAAACGGAATCACGCCAAACGCAGCAGCAGGTCACTTCATGACTATCTTTCCTGATTCTGCGATTATCTTAGGACAGTATACTAATGGAAATACAGCATATCCTCAGTTTATAAAAGGGGGAACCATGCTTGACCCGAAAAATATGCCGTATCAAGGCATAACAGCAACAGATAGCTATTCTCTAGATTCACTTGGAATTGGCTATGCTTATTTGAGAAACCTTTCATCTTCCGTTGTTGATACATTAGTAATAAACATAATCAAAGGTGACGATGCATTAGCATATACATTAACAGGCCCTCCATCTGTTAGTTATCAAGACATTGAATATGACCAACCAACTAATTCTGTAAAGTCGACAAACATTCTTAATACGTATACTTATTTGCTTCACGAATCAGACTCGACCAGTAGTGCAAGTGAAATATTAATTAAAACTATTGGCCTTACTCCTCAAACAGCTGGCTCAAGAATAGGAGCAGTGGTTAGCTATAAACCTGGATATACTTATTCTATTACGGATTCTATCAATGCTAAGAATGAGTTCTTCATATACTCTTACCAGCAAAATGGCGATGGCACTGCAGGCGCAGGAACTGACCCGACTTATTATGGTACTTCGGGAACTTTCACATCAGATATGAATTGTTCTTATGCATTGCCTACAAGCGTAAGATATGGCACCAATGCGAACGGATGGAATGGATATTTTATTCCAACTTGGGCTTGGACAACCCCTTATGCTTACGAACACCACATCATAGAATTCAAAATAAGTAACCCTCCTGCCGGTGTTGCTGAATTTGAAAATGGAGCAAAATTGGAACAAAACATTCCAAATCCATTTAGCAACAATACTGAAATCCGTTACCAATTAGAGAAATCAGCAACAGTAGCATTGTCAGTATATGACGTTACAGGAAAGAAAGTTCTTTCAGTTAACAGTGGCGAGCAAACTACAGGTTCTCATTCTATTAATATCAATTCTGCTAATTTATCGGAGGGAGTTTATTATTATTCATTAACAGTTGGAACTAGTGTTACAGCTTGTAAAAAAATGGTTGTGATTAAATAACAAACGATATTGTTGAACAAAAAAACCCTCACACAATAATGGTGGGGGGTTTTTTTCTAATATATTAACCTTAGATCAAAAATATTTCCTACCTTTATCAAACAATTTAAATGATTACTAACTAAAAAATAACAAAATGAAAAAAACATTACTTATTTTAGGGTTGATAGCAGCCGCATCAGTGCAGGCGCAACAGACATTTCAACCGATGCAAAATTCAAATTCTTGGAAACAAGAACCGTCACATCATTTTAAATTTGACGCCAACAAGTTTAAAGCTAATAAAGGAGGAAATGCTGCCAGATCACAAACTCAGTTTTGGTTAAATTATGGTATTAGTATTGACTCATTGAACAGTACTACCTCATCAGTATTACATTCAAATTATCTTTTCCCTGACTCACTTTGTTATGGAAATTTCGGAGGAACTCATTCGGGTATTTGGATTCATCATATTGCTGATGTGTTGGATGTAAAATCTACAGTTTTCAATATAATTGATAACGTAACTTGGGGAGCCAGTGATGCCTATAGTGTAGATTCACTATCAATGCTTTATGCATATTCAAGAAACGACCCAAATCCAAATGTTGTGGACACTCTAATAGTCACTATGTTTACTAATACCCCTACAACAAATATGGGTACCTATTATTTTACAGGTGAAACAACTAATTACGGAAGTGACACAGTTTGTTTCAAGGCTTTAGGTTACAAACAGACTACTAATACGATTGGAAACACTACATTAACTTCAACAGGAAAACGAATAATTAAAGTTCCTCTTACTATTGCTGACACTGCTTCCACTTTCTTTGGAGAAAAAAAGATTGGAATAACTGGCTCATACAATGTCGGAGCTGGAAAATTATTGGCAACAGATATTCAATTCAAGCCCGGTTTTACTTATACTTTGGGGGATTATATTGACTCGCTTCATAATGCATTTTATTTTACATCCTACGAAGAAAAAGGTGCTGGAACTTTCCCAACTTATTTCGGTTGTAACATGGGTTCGGCCTCATGTGATTACAATTGTTCTCATATTCTTCCTCAAGATGTGAGATACAATACAGCTGGTTCGTGGAACGGATTCTTTATTCCTTCTTATGCTTACACAGCACCATTTGCATATGAGCATCATTTGATTTCTTACAAAGTAACTAACCCACCATTAGCTATCAATGAAATAACAAATAACAATTTTGCATTATTTCAAAATCAACCGAATCCTTTTACTAATCAAACAACTGTGAACTATCAATTGAAAAAAGCTGCTACTGATGTTGCAGTTCAAATCTATGATATTCGTGGTGTGAAAATGTATGAGAAAACAGAAAAGAACTTAAAGCCAGGAAACTATTCAGTAAATGTGAATGATGTTAACTTTGCTTCAGGTGTTTATTTCTGTACTTTGACAGTGGATGGAGAAAAAATTACAAATAAAATGGTGAAACAATAAAATTCAGTTTTATCGTTAAACAAAAAAGCTTCTGGAATTTTCCAGAAGCTTTTTTATTTAACGACCGTTCGTTAAAATTTTGTTTTGAGATCTTTCATAAATTTGGTAGCGTATACAAAATCACAAACTTCTTTATTATCAGTTTTAAGAATCTCTTGTTTATTACCTTCCCACCATTTCTCTCCTTTATAAATAAACATAATATTATCGCCAATTTCAATCACCGAGTTCATGTCGTGTGTAATAACTATGGTAGTAATATTGTATTCTTCAGTAATCTCTTTAATCAAATTATCAATTACGATAGATGTTTTTGGGTCAAGCCCAGAGTTTGGTTCATCGCAAAATAGATACTTAGGTTGAACTGCAATTGCTCTTGCAATAGCTACTCTCTTTTTCATACCACCACTTAATTCGGATGGATATAAGTTATTAGCATTTTCAAGATTGACTCTTTGTAAACAAAAATTGGCTCTATCCCTTTTTTCGGCTAGACTAAGGTTGGTGAACATGGAGATTGGGAAAACTACATTCTCCTCCACCGTCTTAGAATCGAACAGTGCACCACCTTGAAAAAGCATGCCAATTTCTTTTCGTATTTCTTTTTTACCATGAAAATCTAATTGGTAAAAATTGCGGTCATTAAACAAAACTTCACCACTGTCAATTTCGTGTAATCCAACCATACATTTGAGTAAGGTAGTCTTACCCGAACCACTTTCGCCAATAATCATATTGGTTTTACCTGATTCGAACTCAAAAGAAATATTCTGAATCACACTTCTTCCTGAAAAAGATTTTGATATGTTTCTAATATGAATCAATACAAAAGAAGTTGAGTTAAAATTAAGTCGAAAGCAAGTATAAGCACACTACTATAAACGACACCTTTTGTGCTTGAGCGGCCTACTTCCAAAGCTCCTCCTTTGGTATAGTATCCATGATAAGCAGGTACAGAAGCTATTATAAAAGCAAATACACAAGACTTTATAAGTGCATACACCACGTTGTAGGGTCTAAAATCGTGTGTAATGCCATAGATGTACTCATAATTTGTAACAACTCCTGCCATCACTCCAAAAATATATCCTCCAAGGACTCCAAGAAACATGGAGAAAATAATTAGAATGGGATTGAATAATACGGATGCAACTATCTTAGGAAAGATTAAATATCCTGAAGAATTAATTCCCATTATTTCTAAAGCGTCTATTTGTTCTGTTACACGCATTGTTCCAATTTCAGAAGCAATGCTTGAACCTACTTTGCCTGCCAAGATTAAACTTACTATAGCAGGAGAAAATTCTAGAATCATTGAGTCACGAACTGTAACACCAACTGCATAGAGAGGAACCAAAGGGTTTTCGAAATTGAAAGCCGACTGAATTGTAATTACTGCTCCCATGAATACTGATATAATAGCTACAATTCCAAGGGAGCCAACACCAAGAATATTCATCTCTTCGAAAATACGATCGATGTATATTGAAATTTTTTCCGGTTTAGCAAATGCCCTTTTAATAAGAATAAAATAGCGACCGAAGTGAAATAAGATGTTCATTGACCTCTAAAAATTTGGTTAAAAATAAGAATAATTGATTAGAAAATAGATGTTTTGTTTTTCATATCTTTGCAATCCTTTAATAATGGCTATGAAAAAAAATTCAAAACAGATACTAAAATTTGCAACCGTACTTTTGATGACGGTGATTATGTGTAACTGCGCAACGCATAAAAAAGAAAAATGTAATACTTGCCCAAAATGGAGTAAGGTTGATCATAGTAGCCAACAAATCAAGCATAAAGTATAAACAAACTTGCCTAGTTGTTTTGAATTACAAGACAAATCATTTTTAGAGGACAAATTATTTAAAAGCTGTCTAAATAAGACGTACTTTTGTACAATTAATGAAAGCAAAAAAAATCTTGAAAAAGTTATCTCAATTAGAAATTGGTCAAAGCGCAATAATCGATTCATTTACAGATAAGGAAATGTCGTTGAAACTTCTAGAGATGGGTTGTACCCCTGGTGAAATTGTTACTCTTGACCGTATTGCTCCGATGGGCGATCCAATAGCCATCAATATTTCTGGTTACCTATTAAGTTTACGAAAAGAAGAAGCATCTACAGTGATGGTATCTTTGATTAATAAAAATTAATTTTCTTCCTGAGTGGAATCGAATCAATCATTCGTAAACTTTTCTGAACATTCATCATTAAAAATTGCACTTGTTGGAAATCCCAATAGTGGAAAATCAACATTGTTTAATGCGCTTACGGGACTTCATCAAAAAACAGGAAATTTCCCGGGAGTTACGGTTGACAAAAAGTCTGGAATCGTTAAACTAAGTCCTACCGTTACTGTTGAATTTGTTGATTTACCGGGAACCTATAGCTTATATCCAAAATCATTAGATGAGAGTGTTACTTTTGAAGTGCTTTGTAACCCAAACAATGAGGACCATCCAGATATTACTGTCATTGTTGCCGATGCCAGTAATTTAAAAAGAAATTTATTTCTTGTTTCTCAAATTTTAGATCTCAAGATTCCAGTAATTCTTGCATTGAACATGATTGACCTAGTTGAAAAGGAAGGGGATGTAATCGATTGTGTGCGACTTTCAGAACGATTGGGTGTGAAAGTGATTGCAGTGAGTGCTCGGAGGAAAGAAGGAATTGAAGAAATCAAAGAAGCCTTGCTTCAACCTTTGCCTGTGCCACAATACGAGTTTATTGATTTGAGGAAAATTGCAGGGGACGTAATAGATAAGATACGTTCGATGATTCATTTGAATAGTGACTTTGCTGCTTTCCAATCCATCAGCAATGTTCAAGAGATTCACTATTTTGATAATAAGCCCGAGAAGAAAGCAAAATTCGAAGCGATTATTAAATCATCAAAATTAGATATCAATAAACTTCAAACACACGAAAGCGTAGAACGCTACAAGGTTATTAATCGGATTGCTGAAGAATGTGTGACACACAAGACCGCTATTAAAACAGAATCGTTTACTCATAAACTTGATGGGTTGTTAACTCATCGCATTTATGGGTATGCTATTTTTCTAGTTATCCTATTCTTCATTTTTCAAACCATCTTTTTTCTTGCAAAGTTTCCAATGGAATGGATTGAAAGTCTTTTTGTACTTGTCAGCCAATGGACCACAAGCATCTTGCCAGCAGGGGAAGTTACCAATTTGGTGGTGAATGGAATTTTGGCTGGGCTAAGTGGGGTGGTTGTTTTTATTCCTCAGATTGCGTTGCTGTTTGCTTTCATAGCTATACTTGAAGATACAGGTTACATGGCTCGTGTAAGTTTTATCATGGATAAAATGATGCGAAGATTTGGCTTAAATGGAAGATCGGTAATTCCTCTAGTAAGTGGTGTAGCATGTGCCGTGCCTGCTATCATGAGTACAAGAACAATTAGTAGTTGGAAAGAAAGAATTATAACTATTATGGTTACTCCATTAATGAGTTGTTCGGCTAGGCTTCCTGTTTACACCTTATTAATTTCTTTAGTAGTTCCTCCTAGTAAAACGGAAGGGTTCTTCAATTATCAAGGGTTGATACTTATGGGTCTTTATCTCATTGGTTTTATCGCTGCCATAGCTGCTGCTTTTGTTTTCAAAATTATTTTGAAAGCAAAAGAAAAAAGTTATTTCATTATGGAACTCCCTGTATACAGAAGCCCACAATGGAGAACTGTAGGAAGGGTGATGTTTGAAAAAGTTAAAGTTTTTTTATTTGATGCAGGTAAAATTATTGTTGCTATATCAATTATCTTATGGTTTCTTTCATCTCATGCACCTGGTGATCGTATGAAGCAAATTGAAAATAAATACACATCTACGGAACTTACCTCCACTTATTCTCCAGCTGAACTCAATGTAAAACTAGCTGCTGAAAAGTTAGAATCTTCTTACGCAGGAATGCTTGGGAAAGCTCTTGAACCAGCCATTGCTCCTCTCGGATTTGATTGGAAAATAGGAATTGCATTGGTTACTTCGTTTGCGGCACGCGAAGTTTTTGTTGGAACTATGGCAACAATTTATAGTGCTGATAGCAACGATAATTCGCGAACGGTGAGAGATAAAATGATGACCGAACTGAACTCACAAACAAATCTTCCAACTTTTACTTTTGCGGTTAGTTTTTCATTGCTCATCTTCTATGCTTTTGCAATGCAATGTATGAGTACGCTCGCAGTGGTTTATCGTGAAACAAAAAGTTGGAAATGGCCTTTGATACAATTTCTTTTCATGGGTACTCTGGCTTATGTTTCTGCTTTTGTAGTTTTTCACATCTTGAAATAATAAGTTTGCAATCTTCCATTTGATAGCATGAATCAATTAGAACGCAATCAATCCATCCTGTTTAAATACATACCTGAAAAGGCAGTTGAAACAATTGCTGAATGGATATATGTGTACGACTTCAAACTAAAAATAAAGAAAAGTAGAAGTACCAAGTATGGCGATTACCGTCCTCCTGCTAAAGGAACCAATCATCTGATTACTGTAAATTATGATATGAATAAGTATGCGTTTCTGATTACTCTTGTTCATGAAATAGCTCATCTCACAAATTACAATAAGCATAAGAACAGCGTAAAACCTCATGGGGAAGAGTGGAAACTACATTTTAAATTATTGATGAATCGTTTTCTAAATCCCGAAATATTTCCTGATGATATTATTCTTGCTTTGCGAAAATATATGAACAATCCTGCAGCTTCAAGTTGTTCCGACACTAATTTACTTCGTGTTTTGAAAAAGTATAATGAAAATGAAAACGACCTCGTGTTGCTTGAAGATGTTCCAATTGGAAAACAATTTACTTACAACGATACTCGCCAATTTATAAGAGGAGAACAAGTGAGAAAGCGAATTAAGTGCAAAGAAGTAGGAAGCCAAAAAGTGTATTTATTTAACCCCATCACAGAAGTAGCCAAAGTGGAATAAATGGAAAAGCATAATGACTTTTTTCAAGATGTATTCGATGTAGTTCGTCTTATTCCAAAGGGACGAGTTACAAGCTATGGTGCTATTGCCAACTATTTAGGCGCAGTTCGTTCCTCTCGAATGGTGGGATGGGCAATGAATGCATCACATGCTCAAAAGAAAAAAGTACCGGCTCATCGTGTGGTGAATAGAATAGGAATGTTGACCGGAAAACACCACTTTGCCAACCCTTTTCAAATGCAAGAGCTACTGGAGAAGGAAGGTGTAAAAGTAAAGAACGATAAGTTATTGGATTTCGACAAACATTTTTGGGATCCATCGAAAGAACTGTCCTTAACCTAACCTGCTCTCTTCTCTATTTCAAAAGTTCTATGGCTTTTTTCAGCACATTATCTTGCTCTTGTAAGATAGGATAATAACCATCGTTATTCCAAATGGTACGAGCTATCAAGGCTTTTATTTCGTTTTTAAGTATTGCTTTAGATGTTTTTATTTGTTGCTCGTTTCGTTTGATTTTATTCTTAGTAGCATATTCAATAAACTCATTTAGCAATTCATCACTTACTTCAAAAGAAGAACTATACTGAGCAGGCGAAGTATATGCGCTTAGCTTTGCACGGTTTTTATCAGCATAATCAAAAGAGAAATCGTTGAGTATACCTGAGTACAATACTTCGCCTAGATAATGCGAATTGCCTGCAGTGTCGAGTGGCACAAATACATCAGGGGTGATACCTCCACCACCATGTACTATTTTGCCTCCAGGTGTTCGGTATTTTATAGTATCTGTAACCTTCATGCTGTCTGCATGTTCGAGCTCACCTGAAGAATAACGTTTGTATTCTTCTTCGTAATAAGCATCCAAACCTTTGGCATACGATTTCTGAATACATCTTCCGGTAGGTGTATAATACCTTGCGATAGTAAGTCGGATGGCTGAACCATCAGAAAATTCACTTTGTTCTTGAACAAGACCTTTACCAAACGAACGTCTTCCAACTATGGTAGCTCTATCATTATCTTGCAAAGCTCCCGAAAGAATTTCGCTAGCCGAAGCAGAACCATCATCAATCAATACAATGAGTTTACCATTTTCGAAATCGCCTGCCGAAGTGGCTTTATAATCTTTGCGAGGACGTGCTCTACCTAAGGTATACACTATTTCTTTTCCATCGCTCAAAAACTCATCGGCCAAACTAACAGCTGTATTCAAGTAACCACCGCCATTTCCGCGCAAATCAATTATCAATTGTTGCATCCCTTTTGATTGAAGTTTTTTGAAAGCTTCGGTGTATTCTTTAAAGGTGCTTTCTGCAAAACGAGCTATTTTTATGTATCCTGTTTTTGGATTCACCATGTAGGATGCATCGATACTATATATCGGAATGATACCACGGGTAATGGTAAAATCAAGCAATTGCGAATTGCCTCTACGAAGCATACTCACCTTTACTTTGGTTCCTCCTTTGCCCTTGAGTTTAGTCATCACATCTTTGTTTTTTATTTTTATTCCAGCCACTTTTTTTCCATCAACTAGAACAATTTTATCGCCAGCTTTCACTCCTACTTTTTCGGAAGGCCCACCGGGAATGGCGGCTACTACACATACTGTATCGTTTACAATATTGAACTCAATACCTATTCCTTCGAAATTGCCTTGCAATGGAGCATTTGTTTCAGCTAGTTCATCAGCACTGATGTATGCCGAATGGGGGTCGAGATTTTGAAGCAAGGATACAATGGTTTTATCCATTAGCTTGTTAGGTTTTATTGTATCTACATATTGTTCGGCAACAAATTTTAATATCTCATCTATTTTACTCGAACCACCTACTGCTTCCGCATCAATGCTTCCTTCCTTTCGGTTGAGATGAAAAGTGCTGCCTATAAAAATCCCGAGTATTAAAAGCAAAGCAAATACAATAGGGAGATAAACATAAAACTTTGGTCGATTCATATTATTGGATGTTCAATTTAGATTTAAAAAGTGGTCAAAGGTAATGTATTAATAAATATTATTTGGACAGAAAGCTAAAGGAGTATCAAGTTTGATGAATAAAGCTCCACAGTTATTAACAAAAGCCCATTGTAACAGCACTTTTTGATGTTTATAAACTCTAGGTTTGGGGTAGATGAACTTCATGCTTTAAGGTTAATTTTGTAGTGTATAAATTTTACAAAAATCAGAATTAAATGAAAAAGAAAACCTTTCCGCTATCCGCCTTATTCATCACCTTGGCGCTAACATCTTGTGTTCCTCAAAAGCTTTTGGAAAACGAACAAGAAAAACGTAAGAGCTGCGAGGCCGAATTGGCAACCTTGAAAACAACTGCTCAAGACTGTGATTCGAAATTGGCTGAAGCGAACAAACAACTTGCCGAAAATCAGCGTGACTTGATGAACTTAAAGAAAGATACTGCTATGCTTGGTGTGAGTTATAGGACCACTAGTTCGAAATATGATAAACTCAATCAAATAAATGATCAGTTGTTGGATAAATACAATCGTTTGTTAGAAGGCAATTTGAAAGATACCAAAAAAATATCGACTGAATTGCAAACTACTCAAGAACAACTTTTGAAAAAACAAGATGACCTTAAACTACTCGAGGCTCAACTCAACAATCAGAAAACACAATTGGATGCTTTGAGTGAAGAATTGAAAAAACGTGAAGCTCGTGTGGCCGAACTCGAAAACATACTCAAAAGAAAAGATGATGCTACCAATGAATTGAAGAAAAAACTTTCGGAAGCTTTGTATAATTTCGAAGGGAAAGGACTTACTGTGACACAAAAGAATGGTAAAGTATACGTGTCGATGGAGGAGAGTTTATTGTTTGCTTCGGGCAGCATAAAGGTGGAAGACAAAGGACAAGAGGCTTTGGTAAAGGTGGCGAAGGTATTGGAACAAAATAAAGACATCAATGTGTTGATTGAAGGGCATACGGATGATGTACCCATGTCGGGAAAATTGGAAATAAAAGACAATTGGGATTTATCAGTGTTGCGAGCTACTTCGATAGTAAAGATAATGACTAAGAATTCGGGTATCGACCCTAAGCAATTAACAGCTGCTGGATGTGCTGAGTACTTCCCTATCGACCCAGCTAAAACAGCTGAAGCAAGAAAGAAAAACAGGAGAACTGAAATTATTTTGACTCCTAAGTTAGATGAACTTTTTAAAGTATTAGAAACAAAATAAAACGTAAGATACATTTCGTGTATGTATCTATTTTCAAAAGGTTCGTTATTATTATGAATTAATTTGTTGCTCCAAAGCTCTCGTTTCTCCCATGGTTTAGGTACCAAAGCGAGGGTTGAGGTAGTACTATCACAAACATTAAGAATGAAAAAAACATTTCTCTCTTTTATTTTCACACTACTTGTAAGTATTGGCATAGCTCAACCTCTGGTTGAGTATTGGGATGCAGATCAAACTAAAAAGAAAAGCGAACAACAAGTAAAAAACGGAATGCAGGATGGAAAATTTACTGCATGGTACGAAAATGGTGACATTGCCAAAGAAGGCAATTATGTGATGGGTAAAGAAAATGGAAAGTTCCTTACGTATTATCCAAAGAAAAAAATAAAGATTGAAGAAAACTATTCGATAGGGAAGAAAAATGGAGCATGGAAATACTGGTATATCAACGGAAACAAAGCTCAGGAAACATATTTCAAAGAAGATAAATGCGACAGCACCTGGTTGGGATGGTACGAGAACGGAAAACCTAAAAGTGTGGAGATTTTTAAACTCGGAAAGAAAGAAGGGAAATGGATTTACTATCATAAAGACGGGACCAAAGAAAGCGAAGGCAACTTTGTAAACGATAATGCCGAAGGTGCTTACCATGGCTGGTATAGCAATGGAACTCTGCAAACAGAAGGACAGTATAAGGACGGAAAAAAACAAGGTACGTGGAAAGAATACTTTGCCAATGGAAAACCGAAACAAGAATTGGTTTACGACAAAGACGAATCGCTGCTGATGAACCAATGGCTGAACAATGGTGTGCAAATAATAAAAGACGGCAATGGAAAAATGTCGACTGTGTATGACAATGGAAAGAAAAAGAGTGAGGGCGAATACAAAGGAGGTCGTATGGAAGGCGAATGGATGTTCTACACTGCCACTGGCGAAAAAGATTTTAAGGTAACTTATGCCAAAGGCAAAAAACAAGGCACTTGTACCAACTGGTTTAAATCGGGTAAGGTAAAAAGCGAAGGTACTTATGCCAATGATAAGAAAAATGGATATTGGAAATGGTACAATGAGCAAGGAAAGACAGAGATGGAAGGTAATTTGAAGGATGAAATTCGCACTGGCAAATGGACCTATTGGTTTGCTTCGGGAGTTAAGGAATCGGAGGGGAACTATAAGAACGACTTGCAGGATAGTACTTGGATTTTTAATTATAAAGATGGTTCGAAATGGAAACTCGGAAACTATACCAATGGTAAGAAAGACGGCACCTGGACTACTTGGTACGAAAACGGGCAGAAGTTGAACGAAGGTAAATTTGTGAGCGGAGAAGAAGAAGGTACTTGGCTGTCGTGGTACGATGATGGGGTGTTGAAAGATGAAGGCAATTTTAAAGCTGGAAAGATGAATGGAAGTTGGAAAGGATTTTTGCCAAACAAAAATCCTATTTACGAAGGGTTTTATAAAGATGATTTTAAAGATGGAAAATGGAAACTGTATTTCGAAAATGGGAAACTAAAACAAGAAGGCGAATACAAACAAAGCAAGCGAAACGGCCACTGGGTGGAGTATACACCACATAGTTTTAAAGACAATGAAGGCGAATACAAGGACGATAAACAAAATGGGTTGTGGACGTATTATTACGAAACAGGGGTGAAAGCAATGGAACAATCGTTTCGCGAAAGCCTGTTGAGTGGCGACTGTAAGAGCTGGTACGAGGACGCAAAACTAAAAAGTACTACTTCTTATATGTTGATGAAAGGCAAAAGTGGAAGGCTCGACTCGCAACCAAACGGAAAGTGGACCTATTATGATAAGAATGGCAACATCATGATGGAAACTACGTATAAAAACGGAGTGAAAATAAAATAAACCGGCTAGGTTTATCGTTCTGCAACGTGCCCTTTGGTTGTTTTATTTCAACCTTATCGGTATCCACACTTCTTCCTCCGAATCGGGATGATTGTTTTTATATTTTTCGCCTAGTAGTTCGAAATGAGCTCGGTTGTCGACCTCGTAAACAGACGAAGGTAGCCATGTAGCAAATATATAATTGAAGGTAGCTGCCGCCTTGCTTGCTTCTCCGCGGTGAATAAACACGGCATACAATCCTTCTTTTAATGTATATGCCTTTAGGTGCTCGGGTTGGTTATCAAAACTACTTACTTCCACAGCAGCCCATTTCACAAACTCGCGTTGTGGACTGAACTGGTCGAAACTAAAATCATACTCTTGCAACGAATACAAAACAGTGCCTACCTGATGGTTTATTTGATGTCGCTTAGGCATAAAACCACTCCAAAGCTGGTATGTTTTGTCGTTTGCAAACGAAGTAAGGAGGCAATTTCCTATTAATTTTCGTTCGTTGATGCGTTCTATTCTTGGTTCCAAATGATAATGGTGAAGATGATTGACAAAACTAATGAATTAATTCAACAGGTTTAGGAGCAAAAACTCCAAAAGCTGTTCTTTTTGTCCGAAACCTTCCTGCTTTTTCATTAAACCTTACTCCTTTAATTCCAGAGTTCGGTAAGTTTTCATCAAAGTTCCCTAAGTTTTCACGAAAGTTCCCTAAGTTTTCATCAAACCTTGGAACATTTTGCTTAAAGTTCGGAACATTTATGCTAAAGTTCGGAAGATTGAATCGATTGTTCGGAAGAATGAAATAAAAGTTCCGAAGAATGCACAAAACATTGGGAACTTTGGACAAAAAGGAGGGAACTTTGATGAAAACTTAGGGAACTTTGGACAAAAAGGAGGGAACTTTGATGAAAACTTAGGGAACTTTGGAAAATAAGTTTTAAGGTCTGGCCAAAAAGTAGGAAGGTTTTGCAAAATCATAATTTGAAATTGGAATTTATTAATAATGTATCTTTGGAGGATGAAAAAAATAATGTCGATTGGTATCATGCTTTGTTTTGTTTTTCAAGCAAAATCACAAAAGTTCAATAGCATTGCTATTACAGCCGGTGCAACTGCTGCCAATCAGAAATTCTTTTTGATAGACCCTCCTGATATTTCACGAAAAAAATATGTGTTCGGATTCAATGCTTCCATTTTTGGTGAGTTTTTTACACGCGATTACGTTCGGTGGGTTACCGAAATTCAATACAATCAAAAAGGTTCGGTTGACCAGCAACCCGAAGGCAACTACCCAAATCAAATTCAATATTTAAGTTGGAACAATTACCTAAAACTGCGTTACGAAATGTTCAGCATCATTCCTTATGTGCTCGTAGGGCCAAGGTTAGAGTACAATCTTGTTCAAGGCGTTTCGTCACCTGCTGTGGTTGGCAATTTTTTGCCATTGCATGTAAGTGCAGCGGTAGGTGGTGGTGTAGAGTTTGTAAATTATTTTAATATCAAATTCTTTGTCGAAGGATTTTACAATCCTGATGTGATGCCAGCTTATGTATCTCCCGAATTACATGTGTTCAACAAAGATTTTGAATTACGTGTTGGGCTAAAATATGAATTCGCTTCGCGAAAAGAAAGTTGCAACACACCTACTTATGTAGAGTAACCATTATTTGGTCAATACAGCCCTCACAGTATCGTAATGAGAGGTAGAAATTCGTACCAAATACGTCATATCAATCCTACTGGAATTTGAAAGAGTACCTGTTCCCGAAAAAGATTTCCCAGCAATTATTTGCGATGGAAAAGTAAAATTGTTTCCACTATAAGTTGCATACATTTTTTTCGATTCGCCATATAAATATGCAAACATGATGTACGAAGAGTTTGATGAATCGGTAACGGTTACATTGTAAGTACTCGGACCATAGTCCGAACTGTTTTCTTGTATGTACCAATTGGCAAGAAACCTAGCGCGCGGGTCGGTAGATGACGGGTTTGCAGCAGGGTCTTCGGTTTTCGAACAAGAAGCTAAAAACAAAGTACTCGCAAGTACAGCTGTTGATGCAAAAAGAAAAAGTTTTTTCATAAGGTGTTTCGTTTTTATTTGTGCTTAAAATAAGTTGTTCAACAATTCATCATCCACCAGATTGGGCAATGTAACTTTTAATTCAGGACTTCGTTTCATTTCGCGTTTTATGGCAAACATCGCTTCATCATTTCTAGCCCAACTTCTGCGAGCTATACCATTGTTCACATCCCAAAACAACATCGACTTTAATCTTCTGTCGCTATCCGCGCTTCCATCTAAAACCATACCAAAGCCCCCATTGATTACTTCTCCCCAACCTACACCTCCTCCATTGTGCAACGAAATCCAGGTAGCACCTCTGAACCCATCGCCAACAAAATTCTGAACGGCCATATCAGCCGTAAAGCTCGAACCATCATAAATATTAGATGTTTCGCGATAAGGAGAATCCGTACCCGAAACATCATGGTGGTCGCGACCTAAAACAACAGGTGCCGAAATTCGTCCGTCTTTTATGGCCTTGTTAAATGCTTCAGCTATTTTTATTCGGCCTTCTGCATCAGCATATAATATGCGTGCTTGCGAACCTACCACCATTTTATTTTCTTGTGCAGCTTTTATCCAGCGGATGTTATCATCCAGTTGTTGTTTTATTTCTTCGGGTGCAGTTTTATAAATTTCTTCCAAAACCTCAGCAGCTATCTTATCGGTAGTTGACAAATCATTTGCATCGCACGAAGAACACACCCAACGGAAAGGCCCGAAACCATAATCGAAACACATAGGGCCTAAAATATCCTGTACGTATGATGGATATTTAAACGTACCATCCGGTTTCAATACAGATGCTCCCGCTCTCGATGCCTCTAGTAAGAAAGCATTTCCATAATCGAAGAAATACATTCCCTTTTCAGTTAATCGGTTTACGGCATTGGCATGACGCACCAATGTCTTTTTTACTTCAAGTTTAAATTGCTCTGGATTTTCCGACATCATGGCCTTTGCTTCTTCAAACGAAATGCCTGCCGGGTAATATCCTCCGGCCCATGGGTTGTGTAGCGATGTTTGGTCCGAACCCAAATCTACTTTCACATTCTTTTCGGCAAATGCTTCCCACAAATCCACCACATTGCCCTGATAAGCCAACGAAACCGCCTCTTTTCCGGCTCTTGCTTTTTCTATTCGTGTTATTAATTTATCAAGGTCGGTGTACACTTCGTCTACCCATCCCTGCGAATGCCTTGTCTGTATTGCCTTCGGATTAACTTCTGCTATCACTCCAATGGTTCCTGCTATCACCGAAGCTTTTCCCTGAGCACCACTCATACCTCCCAAACCTGCGGTAACAAACAATAATCCTTCGCCTGCATTTGCCGAAGGCGAAGAAGTAGCTGCACGAAGTTTTCGCGATGCATTCAAAATAGTAATCGTAGTTCCGTGTACAATACCTTGTGGCCCGATATACATAAACGAACCTGCTGTCATTTGTCCATACTGTGTTACACCAAGTGCATTGAACTTTTCCCAGTCATCAGGTTTGCTGTAATTCGGAATCATCATTCCGTTAGTAACTACTACTCGTGGCGCATCTTTATGCGAAGGGAACAAACCCATTGGGTGCCCCGAATAAAGAGCTAGTGTTTGTTCGTCCGTCATTTCACTTAAGTATTGCATCGTAAGTAAATACTGAGCCCAATTTTGAAACACCGCACCATTTCCTCCATAGGTAATTAATTCGTGAGGATGTTGTGCCACCGCATAATCCAAATTATTCTGAAGCATCATCATTATGGCTGCAGCTTGCTTCGAACGGTGAGGATACTCACTGATGTGGCGTGCATGTATTTTATAATCGGGACGAAAACGATACATATATATACGACCGTAATCGTTTAATTCCTTCGCAAATTCCTTTGCAAGCACAGCATGGTGTTTTTTATCAAAATAACGCAATGCATTGCGAATAGCCAGTTTCTTTTCAGTTGGGTTTAGTATGTCTTTGCGCTTAGGAGCATGATTAAGTGTTTCGTCAAATGCCTTCGGTTGCGGCAACTCCTCTGGTATTCCTTGTGTTATCTGTTTTTTGAAATCGTTCATTTTCTTTTCCCTCGTTAACTTGGTTAATTCATTCTGTTTTGCTCCAACTTTTCAAATTTATTTTTTCTTTTCGAATCTTCCTTTTGATTTGTTAAACCCATAAGGGCAATGCTTACAACCATTCTGACAACAATATCCCCGTTTCAAAAGGTACTTCTCGGTGTACACAATGTATCCTTGTTCGCTGTAATAAAATTCGTCAGGATCTAATTTTTTTTGATTTGAAAATTCGTTCATGAATCGCAAAAATAGGTAAATTTACCAAATGAAAATTCATTCTGCTTCCATTCCTCTTCAAGGCATTAATGATGTCACTACAAAAAAGCATGGAGTAAGATTATTTGTGCTTCGCTTGGATTTAAATCATCCACTCATCAGTGGAAATAAATTAGTAAAACTTAAATACAACATAGAAGAAGCCATTCAACAAGGCAAACAAACCATCCTTACGTTTGGAGGTGCTTTTTCTAACCACATAGCTGCTACTGCCGCTGCAGGTAAGGAATGTGGTTTCAAAACTATTGGAGTGATTAGAGGAGAAGAATACGCAGAACTCAATCCAACGTTAGCCTTTGCCAAAGAATGTGGAATGACTCTTCATTATGTTTCTCGCGAAGCGTATAAAAACAAAACATCTCACGAGTTTATTGCTGGTTTGCATCAGTTGTTTCACGATTTTTATCTTGTCCCCGAAGGAGGAGCAAATGAACTAGGAATAAAAGGCTGTACAGAAATAACAAAAAATATACCTATTGATTTTGATGTGGTATGTTGTTCATGTGGTACGGGAGCAACCCTTTCGGGCATTGTACAATCGTTGAAAAATAACGAAAAGGCAATTGGGTTTCAAGTACTGAAAGGAGAAAACTACCTGAAGACAGAAGTTGATGCTTGGCTTACCCGGCTGAATGCCCCAATCACCGATAATTTCAGAATAGAAGAATCGTATCATTTCGGAGGATATGCAAAAGTTAATAAGGAGTTATTTGAATTTGTTGAATGGTTCAAAAACGAAAATTACATCCCACTTGATTATGTGTACGAAGGTAAAATGATGTATGGAATTTATGATATGATTAAGAAAGGGCAATTTGAATCTGGAACAACAATAATTGCCATTCATTGTGGAGGACTACAAGGAAATCTAGGAATTGACAAATATAGAATTGGAAATCCAAAATAACAAGAAAAGAATTTGCTTTTATTTTCATTTCTACCGAATTCCATACAGGTTTTATTTCTAATTTTGGATACTTTATTTTATAACTTTTAACAAACAATTTTTATGGGTTTTATTGCAAGTGTACAAGCACGACAAATATTGGATTCACGTGGAAATCCAACAGTAGAAGTAGATGTAATAACAGATGCCGGAATATTAGGGCGAGCGGCTGTACCGTCAGGTGCTTCCACTGGTGTGCACGAAGCAGTTGAATTGCGAGATGGTGACAAAGATACCTATCTAGGTAAAGGTGTTTTAAAAGCAGTGAATAATGTCAACACGGTTATTCGTGAAGAATTAAACGGTGTTTATGTTTTTGATCAAAATGCTATTGACAAAAAAATGATTACCCTTGATGGTACCGATAACAAAGGAAATTTAGGAGCAAATGCGATACTTGGTGTTTCCTTGGCTTGTGCAAAAGCAGCTGCCGAAGAAGCTCGTCAACCGTTATATCGTTATGTGGGTGGTGTAAATGCAAGTTTGTTGCCTATACCTATGATGAATATTATTAATGGAGGTTCGCATGCCGACAATAGCATCGACTTTCAAGAATTTATGGTAATGCCGGTTGGTGCGAATACTTTTTCTGATGCATTGCGCATGGGAACTGAAGTGTTTCATACTTTAAAAAAAGTATTAAAAGACAAAGGTTACTCAACCAACGTAGGTGACGAGGGTGGTTTTGCACCAAACTTAAAATCGAATGAAGAAGCCATTGAATTTGTATTAACCGCTATTGAAAAAGCTGGATATAAACCAGGAAAAGATATCTATATTGCCCTTGACCCTGCTTCTTCTGAATACTATTTGGAAAAAGAAAATATGTATCATTTCAAAAAATCGAGCGGAGAAAAACTTACTCCCGCTCAAATGGTCGATTATTGGGTAGATTGGACAAAAAAATATCCAATTATTTCCATTGAAGATGGACTGGCAGAAGATGATTGGAAAGGTTGGAAATTAATTACCGAAAAAATTGGAGACAAGGTTCAATTGGTGGGTGATGATTTGTTCGTTACCAATGTAAACCGCTTGCAGAAAGGAATTGATAAAGGAGTAGCTAATTCAATCTTAGTAAAAGTTAATCAAATTGGAACACTTAGCGAGACAATCAATGCAGTGCAACTAGCACAAACCAATTCCTATACATCAGTAATGAGTCATCGTTCTGGAGAAACAGAAGATTCAACCATTGCCGACTTGGCAGTAGCATTGCAATGCGGACAAATCAAAACTGGTTCTGCTTCACGTTCTGACCGTATGGCAAAGTACAATCAACTATTGCGTATTGAGGAACAATTGGGCGAAGCAGCTCGTTTTTTAGGCAAAGATTTCAAATTTGCTAAGAAATAGTTAAATTTTAAAGTTTTGGTGAAATATCATTTTTTTTGACTTAAAAAGGGATTAATTTCGCGAATCAAAAAACGGAATAACAAAATTAAATTTTATACAAATGGATACATTAAAAGAAAAATTCGCTGAGAAAGCCAAGCTTACAGCGGCTGAAGTAAAAAATATCATCAAAGACAAAGGTGATGTAAAACTAGGAGAATATACCGTTGCTCAAGTTTATCAAGGAATGAAGGGCATGATTGGTATGGTTACCGAAACATCTAAACTTGATCCTGAAGAAGGAATACGTTTCAGAGGGTATTCGATACCTGAACTTAGAGAAAAACTACCAAAGGCACCAAATGGAACAGAACCTCTGCCCGAAGGGATTTTTTATCTCATGTTGCTAGGCGAATTGCCGACAGAAGAAGACGTTCATAACTTGGGTAATAATTGGGCTCGTAGAGCAATTGTACCAAAACACGTTTTTGATGTTCTTGACGAATTGCCTGCTTCAACACATCCTATGACTCAATTTGTAGTGGCTATATTAGCTATGCAAACCGAATCTGTGTTTGCAGCAGCCTACAAAAAAGGTATCAACAAAAAGAACTATTGGGAATATGTTTACGAAGATTCAATGAATCTTATTGCACGTTTGCCTCGCATTGCAGCCTACATCTACCGTAGAAAATACAAAAACGGAGTTCACATCGAACCAGATCCAAAATTGGATTGGGCAGCGAATCTTGCTCACATGTTAGGGTATGATACTAAAGACATGAAAGCATTGATGCGTTTATATATGACTATTCACGTTGACCACGAAGGAGGTAATGTTTCGGCTCATGCTACTCACCTTGTTGGTTCGGCTTTAAGCGATCCTTATCTTGCTTTTGCAGCTGGTATGACAGGACTTGCAGGTCCGCTTCATGGATTAGCAAATCAAGAAGTGTTGAGTTGGATTATTGAACTTGAAAGAGAACTTGGTGGAGGAAAACCTAGCGAGCAACAAATAGCTGATTATATCAAGAAAACATTAGAAGATGGAAAAGTAGTTCCTGGATATGGTCATGCTGTGCTTCGCAAAACGGATCCTCGCTTTGCAGCTCAACAAGATTTCTACTTGAAATATATTAAACCAAAAGGAGAAGATGATTTATGCGAAATTGTACAAATGATATACAAAGTAGCTCCTCCTATTTTAGAAGGTACTGGAAAAATTAAAAATCCATGGCCAAATGTTGATGCACACTCTGGTGTTTTATTGACACATTATGGAATGGTTGAACACGATTTTTATACTGTTCTTTTTGGCGTTTCGAGAGCACTTGGAGTATTGGCCTCATTAATTTGGGATCGCGCATTGGGTCATCCATTGGAAAGACCAGGTTCGATAACTACCGAAGGTATCAAGAAAAAAATAGCTGCCGCAGAGTCAAAAGCATAAAAAAAAGGCTGTTTCTAACGAGACAGCCTTTTTTTATGTCTTAAACCTTTCTTAAAAATGATATTCCTTAAAGGTTTTGGTAAATTCTTCAGGGGCAATAACAGGGTTTACTTGTACGTTATGGTACTCATACGTTTCGAATACACCCTTGTCGTCAAACACTTTATTGTTTATTGGTAAAAGGTATTCTTTGTCAATTAACAATAAGGTAAGTTTGGCATAAGCATTTGGTACTTGAATCACTTGACCTTCTTTCACATCATTGTAGTTACTAATCTTTGGATTGTTTTCCAAAACCATGTATTCGCTTATTCTTAATCTTCTTGCAATGGTTATTAAGTTTTCTCCACTCTTAACAGTATAAGGTGCCCAACCAAAATCGGGATAGGAAATGGATAATTTATAACATGGTCTGCCATCATACACTTCTTCTCCTAATACCTTAAAATACTTGTCTAGTTTATCTCCAGCCTTTTTCATTCCATCTCTCAAGATATCTGCTAAGTAATGAAACCCCATTTCATGGATGGTATGATGTTGGTCTTTGCGCATCAGTCCACCATAAGGGTCAAGATTAAGATTGATGTAAGGAAATGAAGAAGGATTAACCAATGCTTCGCCATTATTTGTTCCTTGCAACCAAAGCACTTCGATGCCTTTGATGTACAAATATAATTTGCGAGGTGAAGTTTGAAGTTTTACTCTCGATTCGGTATGTAGCATTCTTCCATGAATACGCTCGTTGCACTGTAAGCTATAACGCAAAGTTTTTACATTATCCACCGCTTCGAAAATCTTTTCTATTAAAGCGCGATTGTCGGCTGCGTTGTCATTTGGTTTGTACACAAACGACAAAAAGGCACAAGACACCAATAATACAATGGATAGCGAAAGAATTCGTTGTTTGTTAATTTTCATTCTAATTTTAAAAGTTGACAAAGATAATTATTTAATCAAAGGTCTATGTTTCCGCTTGAGCATTTCACTTGATTAAACATAGATTAACAGTTTTGTGTTAAAACCCATATCCTTTAAAACCTTTGGAGAATTCGTTTGATGCAAAAGGGATATTGATTTGCATATTGTAAAATTCATATTCTTCAAAAAGCCCTTCTTCGTCATATACTTTTAAGTTGATGGGGATAAACGTTTTCTTATCAATATACACGATAACCTTATTGGAGTAAGGAATTGGAATCATTAGTTTTTTTCCTTCTTTTATGGTTCCGAAATAGGAGGAGAGTTCATTTTTGAATCGAATTTTATAATCGCTGGTACTTAATTTATGCGAAATACTTGTAACGGTTTCGCCTTTACTCACTGTATATTCGATGTATTTATACTCTGGAAAATCAACCATTATTTGAAAGCAATCGATATTATTCCACTTGAGCGAACCTGCAAACTTAAAATGTTTGTCAAAATCTTTTGGCGCTCTTAAAATAGTGTTGGCAAAGGTTACTCCAATGTATTGGCTACCTAATTCGAAAATAGTATGGTGTTGGTCTTTGCGCATCAAGCTACCATAAGGGTCCAAATCAAGATTAACAAATGGAATGGTACGCGTGCGAATGATTGCATTTCCTTTGTTTGCGCCTTCTACCCATAGTATCTCTAATCCTTTATGTGGATTGTTCAAATAGATTTTCTTTGGATTGTTGTGAAGTTTAACGCGCGACTCGGCAAACAAAAAACCACCATTCACTCGTTCGGTGGCCTTTACATCAAAGCGTTGAGTTTTGATAACTCTTACGCTATCCAACATTTTTTCGATGATCTCGCGACATGAAACAGTTTCGGAGGGTTTGGAAGTTCCTAGAAACAAAAAGACAAGAAAAACTAGTGAAACGGATTTCAAAAACTGCATAATGACAAACATAATAAAAGTTATTTATAGGAGGTGAGTTTTGATTGAGATAAATGAGTATTTTCGTGTTAATTTATTTTAATATGAATATAGTAGGAATCATCCCTTCTCGTTTTGCATCTACTCGGTTTCCGGGAAAGCCACTGATTGACATTGGTGGAAAGACCATGATACAGAGGGTGTACGAGCAAGCGTGTAAATCAAAATCGTTGAGTAAAGTAGTAGTGGCTACTGATGATATAAACATCGAACAACATGTAAAATCGTTTGGTGGCAATGTGGTAATGACGAGTGACCAACATCAAAGCGGTACGGATAGGTGTTTCGAAGCCATTACAAAAGTATCGTCAACGGCCGATGTGGTGATTAATATTCAGGGAGACGAACCTTTTATTCATCCCGAACAAATTGATTTGGTTGCGTCTTGCTTCACAAACCCCAAAGTACAAATAGCCACCTTGGTAAAAAAACTAACCGAAATGGACGACCTTGTGAGCAATACCATCATGAAAGTAATCATGAATAAAAACAAAGAAGCTATTTATTTCAGTCGACAGGCAATACCCTACATCAGAGGGAAAGAGCAGAACGATTGGCTAAATCACTTCACTTATTATAAACACATCGGCATATATGCTTATACGGTGAGCACTTTGAGAGAAATAACTTCATTGGAACAGTCGAGTTTGGAGCTTGCGGAGTCCTTAGAACAGCTGAGGTGGATAGAAAATGGTTATAAAATAAAAATTGAGGTGACTGATTTTGAGAGTGTTTCTGTAGATGCCCCTGAGGATCTAAAAAAATTACAGAAATATTTATAGAATATTAGTAATTTCACGTCCCCGAAAAACGAAATGGAAAAGGTAGATAAACATATCAGCGAATTACTATATCAACACGATTGTGTGATTGTTCCTGAATTTGGAGGCTTTGTTGCAAACTATTGTTCTGCAAAAATTCATCCAACACAACATACCTTTACCCCTCCTTCGAAGAGCATTGTTTTTAATTCGAATTTGAAAAACAATGATGGCTTACTGGCTAATCATATTGCTTTGGCCGAAAACGCGAACTATCCAGAAGCATTAAAATACATTCATCATTTTGTGGAACACACCCATTCGCAACTTAGAAAAGGCGAAAAGGTGAGGTTGGATGAAGTGGGTACTTTTTCGTTGGATGTGGAGCGTAATATTCAGTTCGAACCATCTACTACTAATTATTTATTACAAGCATTTGGTTTGCCTTCGTTCCAGTCGCCTGCCATTAAACGCGATAATATTAGTAAACGATTAGAGAAAGAATTTAAGAACAGAGGCGTTGCTACTCAGGAAAAGAAAAAAATAAACATTAAACGTTATGTAGCACTTGCTTTGGCAGCTCCACTTATTTTTGGATTGATTTGGGTTCCTTGGAAAACAGACTTATTTAAAAACGTGAACTATTCGAGTTTGAACCCGTTTACCATAAAAGAAGTAAAACTCAGCAAAGAAAAAGAGCATATCAAAACAAGTCCTTTGCCTATTGCTAAAAAAGGAACAGACGCTCCAAAGCCGGTAACCGTGGAGACTCCAATCGAGAATAGGATGGAGCCTGTGAAAGCTGATACCACAGCAGTAGTAAAAGAAACGAAAACGAATTTAAATTTCAAGTTCCACTTGGTAGTGGGTTGTTTTCAAATAGAATCGAATGCGGTGAATTTTGTTACCACACTAGCACAACAAAACATGACGGCTTCCATCATTGGTAAAAACGATAAAGGTTTGTTTGTGGTAAGTTGTGGCGACTTTGCTACTAGCAAAGAAGCAACAGATCAACTCGGAAGCATACGGAAAACTCAACCAAGTGCTTGGTTGTACAAAAACTAGTTTTCGGTAGAAATCTCCTTATTTTCTTTTTTCTCTCTACTTTTCTTGTAAAGTTTAATGGCTAATAATAGTGTGCCCGAAAAAATTAATAGGCCAATGATGCCGTAAACAAAACCGGTATTGCTTTTCAATACAATTAGAAAAACGATTGAAAAAAGGAAGATGGTAGCTACTTCGTTCCAGAGGCGAAGCTTAAAAGAAGAGTATTTTACAACATCTTTTTGTAGGTTTTTGAACATCACATGACATTCCATGTGATAAAGCACCAAGCCGCCCACAAAACAAAGTTTCAAAATAAAATAGGCTTGAGGCAAATACCAAGAGGGTATTTCCCAAACTATCCAGCCACCAAATATTCCAGTCAATATCATCGATGGCCAAGTGATGCCATACCACAATCGTTTCTCCATCAATTTGTATTGTTTTTGCAAGATCGATTTGGATGGTTCTTCCATTTTGTCGGCTTCGGCATGATAGATAAAGAGACGAACGATATAAAAAAGACCTGCAAACCAGGTGACAACAAAAATAATATGGAGTGCTAGTAAATAAGGGAAAGGATGAGTCATGATGTACGTTTTTGTTTTTTGCAAAAGTACAAAGGATTTTGAGAAATAGCGCAAATTTTAGTTGTTAGTTGCTAGTTGTTGGTTGTTAGAATGGTATTGTTTTTTGCCATTTCTGAAAGGTCGGGACTGAAAAAGGGGGAAAGAGGAGAAGGTCAATTGGGCAATTTTGCCGTAGGCAATTGTTCTGTTTTCAATTTTGACCTAAAAAACGAACAAAAACGACCGCAGATTGACCGCAATCTCACCGCAGTCTCACCGCAATTATCCCGCAATTATCTCTGAGGCAGTTTTAGGGTAGATTTTCTCACCGATAAGGTACTAAGAAATACTAAAAAGAATCTGAGTAATTAAGGTTTTAGTGTTTTGAATTAATTATTGTTTGATACCAAATATGCCCAACTTTCTTCCTAAAAGTGCCAAAGGCATTAAAACCTTTGGCAGACTAGCCATGTAGCCATTTGTCGGGGCCATAAAACAGGGCGCCCTTGCCAAAATGTCAGTCGGAATTGTCCTCTTTCCACACGGAAACGTCATCATTCCATGTAGCAACGTCATCATTCCGTGTAGCAAGGTCATCATTCCGTGTAGCAAGGTCACCTTTCCGTATAGCAAGGTTACGTTTCCATGTAGCAAGGTCATCTTTCCATGTGGCAAGGTCACGTTTCCATGTAGCAAAGTCTCGTTTCTGTGTAGCAAGGTAACCTTTCCGTATGGCAACGTCATCGTTCCGTACGGCAATGTCACCTTTCCGTGTGGCAAAGTCATCATTCCGTGCAGCAAGGTCATCATTCCGTGCAGCAATGCCTTGATGCCATGTAATATTAAAGTGAAGATAAACTGAAAAAAGGTAATTATTGAAGGTATAAAAGTACGAAAGGGTGTATTTACGGATAAGAGTTTCATCATTCGAAAGTGAATCTTTAACAATATCGGGCACAAAGGTGTTGGTGAACAAAGTTATCAAAATAAGATTTACATTCGAATATTTCTTGCTTTTTAGTAGGTTTTTGATTTATCAAACGAAAATAGAACCCCTAGTTTAGATAGGATGAAAAAGTGAAAAAAGAAGAATTTCCTTTTTTAGTAAAATCACAAAATAATGCAAGTCGTGTTTTCATTTGTGTTTTTTTGCCAAAAAATGGTTTCCTCTATTTTAGGGCGATTGATTGAGTTATTAACAATTTCTTCTACCTGATTCAGGTAGAGAAAATCCCTGAATCAGGTAGAAGAAAAAATCCCTGAATCAGGTAGAAAATCTACCTGATTCAGATTTGGTTTTTGGCTTTATCCATGTTTACATTTGTTCAGTCAATTGTGACTTTTTTTTTTATTATCATTCGATTAAAAAGAATGGAACAGAAATTCTTGAAAAGTACATAAAAGAAGAATTTGCTTTTTAGTAAAATCACAAAAATATGCAAGTCGTGTTTTCATTTGTGTTTTTTTGTCTAAAAATGGTTTCCTCTATTTTAGGGCGATTGATTGAGTTATTAACAATTTCTTCTGCCGAATTTCGGTAGGAAATCTACCGAATTTCGATTTGGTAAGTGCCACAGCCTGTGTTTACATTTGATGCGACTGTTAAGTATAAGAATTAAATTTAAAAACAAGGGACACTAACAACTAAAAAAAAGGAGGCCACTATGCAGAAATGAACACCAAAAAAATTAGAAATACCCCAGTGCTTATTACTAAAGCACAAAAAATTAAAATGTTTATTAATACTAAAAACAAAAAACAATGAAAAAAATAATCTTTACTTTACTATTCAGCGCTATATGCGGATTGGGTAGTTATGCAATATGCACAGTTAGTGCATCAAGTTCAACACCTACAGTTTGTGCAGGCAGTCAGGCTACCATTACTTCTAGTCTATCAGGAGGATGTACGGGTGGTACTTTCAATCTTTACTCTGGGCTAATTGGGAGTGGCACATTAGTGTCTTCAAATACTACTGGTCTTTTTAATTTTTACCCAACCATTAGTAGTTGGTATTATGTGACAAATACGCTTGCAACAGCTCCAAGCAATACTTTTACTGTCAACATCACTAACGTACCTTTACCTTTTATTACGGGTACACAAACAATATGTACTCCCAATACTGCCATGCCATACAATTTTGGCTCTAATTATGTTGGAGTAAATTACTCCATTACAATAAGTCCAAGTTCTGCTGGTTCAGTATCAAACCCACCATATACCAATGGCAACTTTACAGTAACTTGGTCCCCACTAACAAGTGGAGCAACAATTACTGTTACAGCAACTATGAATGGATGCATAGTTAGCTCCACTTTGCCAATTTATCAATGCTGTTCCACATTAGGGGTTTATTACCTCAATCCAAGTACGGCAACTCCTCCGTTTAATACAGGCACTGTTTCAAATCAATCATTATCTATTGATGGGGTATTTAACGTGAATTCTAATCTAGCTTTTATAAATTGCAAGATCACCATGGGTGCTAACGCCAGAATTAATGTTGCTGCGGGCTACACCCTGCGTTTTGTCAATTCTCATTTATCTGCTTGTCCTTTTGCGGGTATGTGGGACGGTATTTATGTTCAATCGAGCACCTCAGAACTACAAATGCAGGGTTGCATCCTAGAAGATGCTAAAACTGCAATTACCTCCGACAATACAGGCAATTTCTATTTGGCAGGTTCGGTGTTTAATAATAATTACCGAAACGTAGTGGTTAATAATTTATCTGGATATTCGGCCACAAGCGACCATCAGGTAGAAGCCTGTGTGTTCACATGTCGCAACTTACATATTAATACTACTATGCCAATTAGTACTTTAGTGAATGATATTTTAATGGGATACAATGCCGTTCCCCAACACGGAACCTCAGCAACAGCGTTTTCAGTACAGTATAACGGTGCAACTGTATATTGCGATGTCGATTTTTTAAAATATCCTTATACCAGTAAACGTACCTATTCAGGAATCGAACTTAACAATTGCGAAGGACCAACTCCTGGTGGAGGTAGTTATGTCCAAATTGGATATAGTACCACAGGAGGTACTTATCCTATAGCCATGCTTATTTTCGATTACATGGATTTTGGGTTACGTGTGTTCAATTCAAGCGAAAAATCCATAAACTGCATGTACGAAAACATGATTGATATTCCAGGTTCTTCTTCGCCTTGTTGTGGTGCTTGGGCCGCTAAAAAAGGGAGTACTTATCTGATTTTCAACTTAGGGGGCAATGGTAGCATTGGCGAAAATGATACCTTTTACAATTGCACCATAGGTGCACAGTCAACTAACTATAATTATACAAATGTTGTAAATTGTTATTTTTATGCCATTAAGAATACTTGTGTTGATATTGAAGAATTTAAAGATAATCTTCAAGATATTAATGGCAACAAAATGGGAGATGAGTTTGTGCCAGATTTGCGAGTAAACGGGGGGGTATATGCCTACAATAGTGGGTCATCGAGTAATAATAATGGTCATTTAAACATTTTTTCTAATTATATTTACTGTAATTACCCTACACTGGCCACCAACTCAGTTGCGAACTATGGTATCTATGTAGCTCAACAATCGTTACAAATGCGTACAATAAATATCGGTTTCCTAGGTGAAGGGAATGAAATACACGATGCCCGGTATGGTATTTATATTTCTAATGTTGGTGGAGTTCCATCAAGTGCCATTCCTAACATCTGTGGCAACTCGATTTACTTCACTCCTAATTTAAACCCTATTAACAACAACATTCAGTATTTTGGAATTAAAGTATCGAATAGCGATAATAGTTATGTGGCCAACAATACCATTTCGAATACTGCTATTATTCCAACTTCGCTCAACACTCCTGCTATGAAAGGAATTAGCATTGAAACTAGCCCAAGAGCTAGGGTATCAGAAAACAAAATGACTCACATGGCTGCTGGTATTTACGGTTTTTTCACTTGCCCAAATTCTTCGTTTACTTGTAATACCAATGATGGATGTTATAATGGGTTTAATTTTAGCTCTGCCACAATTAGTGATCAAGGCACGACCGCCTCATCATCGAGCAACAAGTGGATTAACATCCCAACGGGCCAACTAAAGTATGTTACCGGCAATTTTATGTCAACACCTGCTTGGTATTATGACAATGTTGGAGGATCAAATTTTAATCCTTCTGGCACCAATTCCACAAGTTCAATAGCCAATTTTTTGCCTGCTAATCCTAACTCTCTTTGTTCGCCTCCTGCTTTTGCTTCGCAAGCCGCTTACCGCGAAGCTATGTTAGGTGCCATAATGCGAAACGAAATAGTGTACGATACCCTTAGCCATGAGTATAAATTGCAAGATTCGTTATACGCTTATAAACAATTGAGAGCCGATACCACCCTGCTACACTTAGGCACCTTCGAGGATGCCCTGTATCAGGCATTATACGATTCGTTAAAAAAATCGAATATTGGTAAATTTCAACAAGTACTCAACTATGTGCAAGATTCTATTTTGCCTGATACGCTGGCTGCCAAGCTTGCTAATCAGAACATTCAATCGCAAAACACAAGTGACGACAATCAAAAACTAGTGAATGCTATTTACCTGAATGAAATTAAAAATATGGAGGATAGCCTTGGTGGTGCCAAAGCACTCCCTTATGATAGCACAGAAATAGCACAATTGCTCAGTGTGGCTTATCAAAACCCAATGCATGGAGGCACAGCGGTGTATCAAGCACGAGCAATGCTGTTTATAGATGTGATAGACGATGTGTTTTCCGAAAAACATTTAATCCATCACAACTTGCCAACTGTAGCTAATTTGGCAGAGTATAAAATGTATCCAAATCCTAATAATGGAACAATGCAGTTGTCTTATTCGTTATCCGAAAACGAAACAGGATATGTATCATTTTTCAGTATTATGGGCGAGAAACTAGCTACCTATCTTCTGATAAACGGTTCATCCATTTTAAATATTAAAGAAACAAACTTAGTTAATGGAGTTTATTTTTATCAAGTATATAAAAATAACACCAAAGTGTATTCGAGTAAAATTGTAATTAGTAAATAATAAATGTAACTTTGTATCCCTTCCCCATCTCCTATGAGATGGGGAAATAGGGATAGGT
>Ga0194047_10000155_pt1 | contig 48099 bp, 74 predicted proteins | sample JunL225m_MetaG_2_FD_160070 | JGI IMG/M metagenome (GOLD analysis project Ga0194047, IMG submission 160070) | Anoxic zone freshwater microbial communities from boreal shield lake in IISD Experimental Lakes Area, Ontario, Canada - Jun2016-L221-5m | ecosystem: Environmental > Aquatic > Freshwater... | reverse complement strand
TATATACATAGTTATATAATTTTTCATTTATCATAAGTGCTTCCTTTACGCAGTACTTATGATAAGTATCTAATATTACAAAATTTTACAAAACTTCCGCACTCTTGGGCCTTTACTGTCCTGTCTGGACTCCATGACCTAGTCGTTGAACCTTGAACTTATTCCTAAGTCCCTTGGCTGCTGATTGCCCAATCTATTCATTTTTTAACATTCGCACTTATCATCACTAATTATGCTGTAGTATGAAAAGCTCTAAGGGTGTTCCAGCAATTCACGGAATTTTATTAACGGGAGGCCGGTAAATTAACCACCCAAATCAAAAACAGCAACTTTACGATCTTTGCTGTCTGCTTTATCAACACCGTAAGCAAGTGCAGCCGCAGTTGGTTCATTAATAATACGTAATACTTCTAATCCAGCAATACGACCAGCATCTTTAGTTGCCTGTCTTTGTGAATCGTTAAAGTAAGCTGGAACAGTAATAACAGCTTGTGATACGTTGTATCCAAGATAGTCTTCAGCAGTTTTCTTCATTTTGCGAAGAATTTCAGCTGAAATTTGAGGTGGAGCTAGTTTTTCACCATTTGCTTCGACCCAAGCATCACCGTTATCTGCTTCAATAATGTTGTATGGCATCAAATCAATATCTTTTTGAACAGCATCTTCTAAAAATTTACGTCCAATTAAACGTTTTGATGCATAAATTGTATTTTTAGGATTAGTAACAGATTGACGTTTTGCTGTTGCACCTACAAGTATTTCATCTGTAGTATAAGCAATAAATGATGGAGTTGTTCGTGTACCTTCTGAGTTTTCAATAACCTTAGTTTGGCCATTTTCAATAACAGCGACACATGAATTTGTAGTACCTAAATCGATACCGATAACTTTACTCATAATAGTTTCTCCTAATTTAGCGAGTAGTTTTACTTTTGGCACCATGCCATATATTAAACCCTAATGGCGTTTAATATGATTTTATTTATTCTCGTTAAAAATGTTTGACCATTTTTCTAACTTTTGAATTTTTGCACCAGCAGCTTCATTAACTTTATCTTTGTCAACAACATCATTTTGTTCTAAAAGTAAAATCAATGCTTTAAGATCACCAAGTTCTTCTTCAAGGTGTTCTTTATTTGTTTCACCTTTCCATTCGGTATCAATACCAAATCTAAAAATTTTAGAAATTGCTTGAATTACTTCAGAACATTCTTCAATTGTGATGCTTAATATCTCGTGAGTGCGACTATCCATTTTTAAATCTCTTTCAAATAAAAATATATTATAACAGTTTAAACCGGTAATGTCAATATCTTTTAAAGAATATAAAATTGTTTTTCTAACCAAAATTTACAATCTTCCCAGTTTTTATAAATGTGTGATCTTCCGCCAGCTTGTTCCCATTCTTGACAATTGCTAAGTCTATCATCAATTAAGATATCATCTTTGCTACAATGTTTCCATTTATCGTGACTAAATGGTCCAATTATCACTGGAATGTTTGGAAAGTATTTTAATGCCCAACAAACCTTATCCCAAGTTGCTAAAGGTACATCATTATTACGAGGCAATGCAGTTAGAAAGAAAAGTTCACTATTAGTTGTATCACAATATTCTTTACACCATTTTACAAGTTCGTAAGCATTTTCTTTAACAGGCAATTTACTGTAAATTCGTGGATCACGTGTTATTTCTCTCCAAACCTCAAGTGAATACCTTCCTCCTTGCAAAGGAAGATTTTCTCCTGCAATTTTTTTTGCGTAGCCTGAAAAATCTGCTACAACTTCGTCCATATCTAAAAATATTTTCATTTTTTCCTTTTATTTTTTATGACCATTTTAAACAAAATAAAATATGGTCGTTTTTATTTGCAAAATATATGTTTGGATATCTTAAAAACCATCTATTATCTTTTTCGTTGCCAACATTTTCAATAAGCCAATCATATAATTCTTTAATTGTTGTTAATTCTATATTGTCATTTAATTCAACAATATTATATTCAATACCTATTTGCATGTTAACTCCATTTTAATAAAAACATAGATAAGTCTGAATCATTTTCAAAAATTAATCGCTGTTCTATAAAATCAAGGCTACAATGAAAATGTTCTTTCCATACTTGATATTGATCAACTGAAATAACATTTGAATTTACAAGCAGTTTTAATAGTCCATCATCTCTTTCATTTTCGAACCAGTTTATAGCTTTTCTAACTGCATAAGTGTTTGTTGAAAGATATTTCACTTAACCTAACCATCTTAATGAAAACATCATAGCATCTTTATCATTTAAAAACTTTACTCCAAAACGCTGACCATCTTCTGCAAGACCAATTGACCAACGTTGCTCTTCTGGTAAAGGTGGATTTGGAATGTTATCATCTAACCAAAAACCTATACTGATTAAGTTTTTATTTTGAAAATCTTTAAATTCTAAATCCATTGTTTATACCTCAAATGTAAAATTTGGATCAAATATTGATGTCTGATCTTCATAACCTTGATATCCTCGTGGATTACAAATTACACGAGTTTTACCCAACATGTAATCAACCGAATCGTGCATATGACCATGAACCCATGTTTTAATCTGTGGATTATCTAAAATAAGATTTGATAAGTCACTGAAATAACCATAGTTCATTGGAAAATCATCTTTATACTTTTCGTTAATACTTAGTTGACAAGGAGCATGATGACTAATAACAACAACTTTATTTTCTTTATGTTTTAGTAAAAAATCTTTTAATTTTGTAACAGTATCTGTAAATACATCTGCAACAAAAGAAGTTGAAAACTTATCAGTATAATAACTATTACCATAAATGTTTTTAACTTGGAAACTGTTGTGTTTAATAACTGAAAAATCAGACAGATTTTTATCAACATATCTTAACACAAGCGGATCACGTTTGTTCATATCAGTCCAAAAAGTTCCACCAAAGAAATGTACATCATCGATAGTTATACTTTCAGCTTCTAACAAATAAACATTACCAGGAAGTTCTTTTTTAATTCTTTCAAAAGTGTCAAAATACACGTTGTTATAATGTTCATGATTACCTAAAACATAGATAACATGACGATATTTTGCAAGTTCATGTTTTAAAAATCTTCGATATCTATCAGCAAGAAAAGTATTTCTTTGCAAGTTATCGGATATTCTTAAATGGCCAGCTTCGACGATATCACCTGCCATGATTAAAACATCTCCACCGGGAAGTTCTAGATCTTCAAAATTTAAATGGCAATCTGATATTAAGTGTATTTTCATATTTTAAATTCTCTATTAATTTCCAATATTATAACAGGTTTTTTTAAATTGGTCAACTATTTAAGTTAAATACATATATTATGATTAAACCAAAAACACAAGACGCAATTGCTGCTAGTTTAGAAAAACTTCGTTCAGAAGGAAACTACAGAGTATTCACGGACATCCTTCGCCAAAAAGGTGATTTTCCAAAAGCTATTTGGTATGGACGTTATAACATTAAACAAATAACAAACTGGTGTTCAAATGACTATCTAGGAATGGGCCAGCATAAAGTTGTACTTGATGCAATGCATACAGTATTAGATACCGCAGGTGCTGGGTCAGGTGGAACTCGTAACATAAGCGGAACAACACACTATCATGTTGCCTTAGAGCGTGAATTAGCAACTTTACATGATAAGACTGCTGCACTTACGTTTACAAGCGGATACGTTGCTAATCAAAGCACACTAAGCGTATTAGGTATGATTCTACCTAATGTACATTATATAAGTGATGCTCAAAACCATAATTCAATGATTGTAGGTATTAAGTCAAGTAAAGTACCTCGTACAATATGGAAACATAATGATCTAGAACATCTAAAGGAAATACTTAAAAGTCTTGATCAAAATGTACAACCTATAATTGCATTAGAAGGTGTTTATAGTATGGATGGTGATAAGGGTCTTATAAGTGATGTATGTGAAATTGCTCGTTTATATGGAGCAATGGTATATGTTGATGAAGTTCATGCTGTAGGTCTATATGGACCTAGAGGAGCAGGAATTGCTGAAGAACAAAAATGTGTAGACGGAGTTGACATTATACAAGGTACACTTGCAAAAGGTTTTGGTGTTCAGGGTGGATATATTGCAGCAGGCCGCGACCTAATTGACATGATACGCAGTTATGCACAAGGGTTAATTTTTTCTACTTCTCTTGCACCTGTATTATGTGCAGGAGCCCTAGCAAGTGTAAAATATGTACAAGATCAACCTAACTTACGAACTAAAATAATGAGTATTGCTCAAGCAACTAGAGAACATTTAAAAGCAAATGGCTTAGAAATAAATCCTCTTTCTGAAGGAGGACATATTGTCCCTATTATGGTTCGAGATGCAAAGAAATGTAAATCTATAAGTGATTATCTTTTAGATGAAAAAGGAATTTACTTACAACCTATAAATTTTCCAACGGTACCTTGGGGAACTGAAAGATTGAGAGCTTGCCCAACACCTAATCATACAGAAGCAGATATTTACTATCTTGCTGAGAGTTTGAAAGAAGCATTTAATAAGTTTGAATAGTGAGCTTAAGCTCACTTGTGATTTCGTTTGCACTCATCACATTTTTTAAAACTGACACTGAATATATTATCTAGATTCAATGGTCACACTTTGCCCAGACAGGGCAAAGTGATAAAAGAAACATTATCTGAGTTCTTTACAGTCCTGATATTACAACATTACAGAGGCGGTCGTCCGGTACCTCGAGTTGCGTCTTTATACGACGGCGGTTATACTACAAATATCAGTCTTGCAGTACAACGTAGGGCACACAGTCCCTTCATTAAGCCTTTACTAAAATTCTTCAAATAGCGAAACCAGTTTTATGAAGGCATATCTGATCTTCGTCCTGTTAAGGATAGTCACTAAGTTCCTGCCACCACAGCAGTTCAGTCCCGGCAACCAAACGGTTCCGTTGTCATTGGCACACGAAGTTAGCCTGTGCGAGCTCTAATGGTGAATGTTGTTCATTTAATACTTATTATACTGGTCAAACCAGTATCTTGTCAACTAGTATTTTTGCTAATTAAATACAGGTATGAATATAAAAAAAGTATTATGGATGGTATTAGGATTTGTTTGTCTTGGAATTTCGTACATTGGAATAGTTACTCCTGGTATTCCTTGGTCAACACCTGCTGTAGGTGCTGCTTATTGTTTTGCAAAAAGTAGCAAGCGTTGGCATGATTGGATTATGAATCACAAGTTGTTTGGTCCGTTTATTAGAAATTGGAATGAAAAAAGAATCTTTCCAAATTATGCAAAATGGGCTATGGTATTAACAATGGATTCAAGTTTAGTAATTCTTTGGTTTACAACACATAATTGGAAACTTGTTGTTGGTTTAGGTGTTGTAATGTTTTTTGTAGCGTTATGGGCATTAAAATACCCAGGAAGCCTTAAAGAATGGCAACTCCGGGTTGATAATAATAAAAAGATTAATTGGTTTAGCTAGTTTTACCTAGTTTACGATAAACTGTTTGTACACCTTTTGCTTGACGAATAGCATCAAATAATGCATTATGTTGTTCGTTGCTTTTTTCCATTTCTGGATCAGCAAGATCAAATAAAGTTCTTGTATCTCTGCATTTCCAAAATTCCCAAGGAGGAGTTCGATTAACTTGGCGATACATATCTTCTAAAATCATTAAGTCAAAAACTGCACCGTGACTCCAAAATTTATCACAACCCCATGCAAATTTATGAAATTGACTGATTGAGTTTTCAAAGCTGAGTCGACCATCTGAGCTAAATGCTTCTTCCATAACTTCTGCATTTTGTTTTGCCCACCAATCTAGTGTATTAGGATCAATTTCACGACCTAACTTATCTTGATCATCGATATCAATTTTAAAATAAAGTTCGTCATAAATTTCTTCACTAAAAGGATCAAATATAACAGCACCTAGGGTTAGTACAACTGTTCGAGGACTAACTGCCATTGTTTCTAAATCTACCATAAGATGTCTTGCCATACTTTTTCCTTTTAACTTTTAAAATGTAAATTATAGCAAATAATAAGCAATATGTCAAGAATTCTCTAAACCGATTGTTGTTATAACTTTATTAATTGATTTTTCATAATGAAAAACTCCAGGTCTTCTGTTCCCTTCTCTTAACCAATTCCATAATGGATCTAATTGACGTTGCATTGCTTCAAAGTCTGGATTTCCTGGATAAAGTGGTTTTTCTTTTATTGCATGAACTATGCAATTTTCGTTTGAAACAATTTTATATTTTGGATTTTCATCCAACACTCCGCCAAACCCTGGAACAACTCGAGGCCACCATTCTACATCGTCTTCTTGCCCCCAAAGTAAAGTTTCGTTTAATGGTTGTTCTTGCATTACTGATTTTTTGCAAACCCAATATGAACCTTGTATACCCATATAAGGAACAAAACAATCTATATCCCACGGAATAGTCATGCAGTATGGAATTTCAGGATAACCAGGGATAGGTCCAGCTCTCCAACCATTTCCTCGCTGACTTCCTTGTGATGGCGGAGATTTAACTAAATTAATACAAATATCCCAATCTGTACCAAATTTTTCAAATTCGTTATACCAAGATGGATCAAAGACATGATAATCGTGCATTATTACATTTATATCATATTTGCTAACAGCTGAACCTATATTTTTCTTTTTTGTTATCCAAGGAGCAGGTTTTTGACTTTCATCAAACGGGATATGTATACAATTTTGTCGATTAATTGATGTTTTTTGCCCCCCAACAATTACAACTTCATAATCTACCATATTTAATAATTCAATACTATTAATAATTTTTTCAACTTCACTATCATTTGTTCCTGAAGTTGTAATCACAAAAGAAATACCGGTCATCTTTAATCCTATAAATAAGTTATTATATGCATATTTAATTAAAAAAAATCAATGAATACAATATTACGAAATCAAAATGAAAACATATAAATTAAATACATTTTACAGAGGGTGGCTTATTGGAGATTTTGAACCTTCTATCTTAAAAACATCAGATTTTGAAGTTGGTATATTAACTCATATTAAAGGAGAAAATTGGCCTGCTCACTACCATGCAATCGCTACAGAATATAATGTATTAATAGAAGGCAAAATGACAATTCAAGATCAAGAAATTAATGCAGGAGATGTTTTTATTTTTGAACCAAATGAAGTAGCAGATCCTATCTTTTTAGAAGATTGTAAAGTATTATGTATTAAAACCCCATCATTACCAAAGGACAAATATGAAGTTTTATAGAGAAAGAAATGAAATTGATTTAAACAAGTATTTTATTGCTACGTATGATTTAACAAGCAATACTAGTTTAAATGATGCTGCATGGAATATTGCAATTGGCCAGAGCGTTGGTAATCCAAATGTTCGAAATGAATGGGAAACTGATGAAATATTTGAAAATCATAGTTGTATAATTCTTGCCGAAGAAGAAATTTTAAAACAGTCTAAAATTGGAACAGTTGAAATTGCATTTCCTGTTGCAAATACTGATTGGGCAACAGATGGTATAAGTCATCTAATTTGCCAATTAATGGGCGGACATGTTGATATTGATTGTGTTACTTCTTGTCGACTAATTAAGTTAGAATTACCGGAAACAGTTACAAGGTATTTTAAAGGACCTAAATTTGGTCTAAGTGGAATACGCCAATTTACAGGTCAATTTGATAAACCGTTATTTGGTAGCATTGTTAAACCAAAAATTGGTATTACTCCTGAAGTATTATTAGAAATGGTAAAACAACAAGTTGATGGTGGTGCAGATTTCATTAAAGAAGACGAAATTATGTCAAATCCTGTGTGTGCTCCATTAGAACGCAGGGTTGATATTATTGCTAACTATCTTGCAAAACAAAGTCGTAAAGTTGTTTTTTGTCATACTGTTAATGCTGATCATCATGTGATTATTGATCGTGTTAAAAGAGTTGCAGAATTAGGTGGTAATGGAGTACATATCAATGTCTTTAGTGGATTAGGAGTATATAATGCGATTCGTCAATTAGATTTGCCTTTATTTCTTCATTTTCAAAAATCTGGTGATAAATTAATGACAGATGCTAAACATAGATTTAGTATTGCATGGCCAGTTATTTGCCAACTTGCTACAATGATGGGTGTTGATACTATACAAACTGGTATGTTAGGTGGATACAGCAACGACGATCCAAAAGAGCTAACAGAAAGTATTAATGTATTACGTGCTGGTAATACATTACCAGTATTAAGTTGTGGATTTCATCCTGGACTGGTTGAAAAAATTGTAAGTTTAACAGGAAATGATTTTTTAGCAAATGTAGGCGGAGCAGTTCATGGACATCCAGGAGGAACATTATCAGGTGCTTTAGCAATGCGTCAATCGATTGATAAAACATATGGTCCTGAATATTATCAAGCAATTACAAAATGGGGTTTAATTAAATGATACTAATTGCACATCGAGGTCTTGTTAATGGTCCAAATAAAGATATAGAAAATAATCCAAGACAAATTGAGCTTGCACTTAAACAAGGATACGATTGTGAAATTGATCTTTGGGTAATTGATGATAAATTATGGTTGGGACATGATCTTCCAACCTATGAAATTGAGCTAGGATTTATTGCAACTGCTGGATTATGGATTCATGCCAAAAACTTAGATGCGTTATATTGGTTGACTAAAACTAATCTTAATTATTTTTGGCATGAAGAAGATCAATTTACATTAACAAGCCACAGATATATTTGGACTTACCCAGGAAAGACTTTGACAAAAAATAGTGTAATGGTTATGCCTGAATGGAATGATCCACTGTTTGAAAATATTGATAAGAATTGTTTTGGTATCTGTACAGATTATCCTGCAAGACTTTTAGATAAAAAATAACCCATCAACAATAAGAAGATGGGTTATTAATATTAAGAATTAGAAAGCATCAAAATAATTAAAATTTTTCTCTTTTAATTTAGTAAGGATCAAGGAAGTTCCTTCTTCATTAACAAAAACAAATGTTCCTTCTATAGGATCAATTTTTTTAAGGTTACTTGTTGTAAAATCAACTCGTTCCCAATCCCAACTTAATTCTTCAACTTTATCACTTTGGCTCGCAGTATAATCTTTATATTCAATACAAATCTTAGATTGTAAAGGATTACCTCTCCACACTTTTGGATCAAGATCTGTCTGTTTGATTTGTAAACCGTTAACAGTAAGTAAAACACTAAAATTAGTATTACCGTTATCAAACTCAGGTTTTGCATTAAGCATACGTAATGACTCTTCAGGTGATTCGTTATACCGATTCATTTCTTCAACTAATGCTTTTAACATGTCAAAGTTAAATTCTGAGAATAGTAAAGAAACTGAACAAACACGTTCGATATAACTTTTATTAATCAAATTATCGTTACAATATTCAATGATAAATTCTTGATCAAGTCCTTTAAAATCGATCATGTAAAAGATACGACCTGGTCGATTTCGCATATGACTATCAACACGCCATTTATCATTACATGTTAATACAAATAGTTTCTTACTTGGAAACACACCATCTAATAAAGTTAATATCCCTTCTTGTTCTTCACTGTTATAAACTTTTTCAAATTCGTCAAAAAGAATAACGCAAGGTTGTTCAATATCTTGAATAAATTTATTGAAATCGTCACCTGTCCATGGTCTATTAATAATAATGGTAGGAATGTCTTGTTTTGCAGCTTCGATAGATAACATTTTTGCAAGCAAACTTTTACCTGAACCTTTTTCACCTGCAAGCATTACACCTGTACTTGCTTCACGTGATAAGAAGGTTGACAAAATACGTTCGGTATTACGAATATTATCACCGTATCGTTTTGAAGTAAATTCAAAAGAATCAACACCTTCAAAAAACAAGTTACCAAATTGGTCTTGTTTAATAATATAATTTCCTACGGGGAGTTTGTGATGAAGATCTAAACTTAATTCATCAGAAGGACGAAAGGTATTACCGTTGCGTAAAAAGTATGTCATGTTTTCTCTCTGTGTTTGTAAAAAAGTATGTGTATATTATAACTAAAATTGGTAAACTTGTCAACTACTTTTAAAGTTAAATTTACCGAAAAATTGTAATTAGATAATCATTTATATGTTCTACAAAATATATCATACTATTAAATAATGGTGATAGAAAATTTGTTAATATAATTGATAATAAAAAATAAAAAAATAACACTAATAATATAACAACTAAATCCTTAAGATCTACTAAAGTTCCTTTTTGATTGTTCATTCATATAACCTCCTTAAATGTTAAACTATTTACTGAGGTATATAAATTATTAGTAATGGTGTTTAATTATTAAAACTTTACTTTAATAAAAAGTATGATAATGTACAAATTACAATAAGTTCAACTACAGTAACAATTGCTAAACTTAAAATAGTGTTTTCGAGTTTAAATATTTTGTCGATACTATCATCGATTATTTTTAATAATTTACGATTGTGTTCATCTGCAGAAATACTCATTTTTTCAAGGTTTTTAATTTTTCCTTCGATTGATTCTATAACCTTTTCATGTTCTGCATATTCGATCCATTTACCATCATTGCATTGTTCCATAGGACCAAACTTTATAAATCCTTGAGTATATCTGTTCATAAGTAATCCTTAATTAAAAAGAATGAAATTGCAATAAATTGAAATACCATTATAAATGATGATAAAATTGAAACTTTTGCTAAGGTATTACGAAGTTCAATAATTTCATTCTGTAATTTACTAATTAATCTTTCATTTGATATCATTTTTAACTCCTGTTTCGTAATTAGCGTTGATATTGAATCAACGGTTTTTGTTTTGGCTTTAAATACCAATCAAATACTTCACAACAATCAACACATATTTTTAGATTTAAAGATGTAAATAACAACATAGATTGTCCACAGTACGGACATTTGTTGTTACTCATTTTCGTTCCCATTGAACACATATTGAGTCACCAACTTTTACCTTTTTATCAGGTACACCGATTATTTTACCACACATCATTTTTACCGTCGTCATATCTGGGTTGATGTCTAAAATTGCAACAACTCGTGAATAAGTTTTACACGTTAACGGTTTCTGATAATTTCGATATACATTACTAAGACCAACAAGAACAAGTAATAATAATAAAGAAAATATCATATTTTTTATTGTAGTTTTTTTCATCTCATTTACCATTTAAAAAGTTACAAAGGTACTGTTATTTACACATTATAACATAAATGATAAAAAAGTCAATAAAAAAGGCTAAAAATAGCCTTTTTATAACTTAAAAGTAATGTTTATTACTTTTTAATTGCAGTCCATGTAACAATTTCCCATTCACCTGTATAATGTTCAACTAATGCAGTCATTGATTCGACCCAATCACCGTCATTCATATATGTAACACCGTCGATTTCTTTTATTTCAGCATGATGAATATGACCTGCAATAACTCCATCAAAACCGCGTTTCTTACAATAAGTAGCAAGGTTGCTTTCAAACTTAAAAATAAAGTCAACTGCTTTCTTTACACGATTTTTAAGATAGCTACTCAAACTCCAGTAACCAAAACCTAACTTATGACGAAACCAATTAAAGTTTCTATTTACTATTAAAATAAAGTCATATGCTTTATCACCTAAAAAACTTAACCATGGAGCTAATTTTGAAATACCGTCAAATAAATCACCATGTGTAACCAAATAACGTTTTCCATCTTGACCTAAATGTTCTGCTTGATTACAAACTTCAATACGTCCAAACCCGATACCTAATGGAATAAGTGGTCTTAAGAATTCATCATGGTTTCCTGCGATATAAACAACTCTAGTCCCACGTTTTGCATGATTCATTATTTTTCTTACAACATTAGTATGAGATTGTTTCCACCTCCATTTATTTTGTTGAATACGCCATGCATCAATAATGTCGCCAACAAGATATAAAGTTTCACAAGTGTTATATTTTAGGAAATTACTAAGTTGTTCTGCTTTACAGTCACGAGTTCCCAGATGGACATCTGAAATAAAAATACTTTTATATGTTTTTTGCATTGTAATATTTATTGATTAACGTATTACATAATGATTAAAATAAAAAAGCCACTTAAGTGGCTTTTTGTTTAGATTCTTACAATTGTCCATTTTGTTGTAAATGGTTTACCTTCTGCTTTACGTTTTAAAATTTTTGAAAACTCTTTTTTACGAAGTTCGTTTTGTTTCTCTGCGTTGTGTTCAAAGCAAGCCTTATACAACTTATGAATAAGTTTATCTTGTTTCATCTCTTGCCTCCTAAAATATTATTTATAATTTATTGTATTTTAAATCTCACATAATCTGTAATTAGATCAGCAACATCAACTTTGCAATATTTCTCAAAACCATAAAATCCAGGATTGCTATTTGCTTCACAAACTCTAAACCCTCTACTATCAAACAACAAGTCAACACCTGCAATATCTAAATTTAATGATCGAGCAGTTTCACGAGCAAGATAGTCGATTTCGTCAGATACTTCAAAAAAAGAACCAGTACCGCCACCTGTGATGTTTGCACGAAAATCACCTTCAGGTGCTGTTCGTTTCATTGCACCTACAACTTTACCACCTATAACAAGAACACGTAGATCTTCGCCAACACGTTCACCTAAGTATTCTTGAACAATCATAGTTTTTCTATTTCCGAGATTATCTATGAATTCCATTAATTTTTTATAATCACGTTTCCTTTCGCAAAGATAAACTCCTTCTCCATAGCTTCCTGTTACTACTTTAATAACACATGGGAATCCGATATTTGATTCAACTAACTTGTCATTTATTGGCATCCTAACCATCATTGTGTTTGGAATTGGAATACTATGACGACTTAATATTTGACTTGTACGTAGCTTGTCTTTTACAGTTTCGATTGCTTCTGAACCATTAACACACATAACACCAGCTTGCTCAAAGTGTCTAATAACTGCAAGTTGAAATGGAAGAATTCCTGCACCTAATCTAACAAGTACAAGTTCAGGTAATTCAATATCTTCACCTTTGTATTTTATACCATTTTTTATATCTCTGTCAACTATAATATCAAAACCATCAGGATGACACATCCTTGCCTTAATTCCTTTAGAGGCAAAGCTTTCCATAATTTTTTCAGATTCATATTCGTTTCGATCAACTTTTGTTATTACTAGAACAGACATTATTTTCCTTTATCAGAAGAAAAAAGAGCCGCCCGACGAGGACGACTCTTTTCATTTTAGTGTTAGATATTCACTAAATCTTTTTTAAGCAATTTAGATATTGCTTGTACTTCTGTATTTACTACACCTAATACACCAAGTGTAGCCCATCCGAAGAAAACAAATCCGTAATGTAAAGGCATTATATTCGCATAAGTTCGTTATTCTTATACCGTTCTCTTATGAACTGCTATATATTCCTATATAGAGTAGACTATCTCTTCAACTACGTGTAGTTGCTTTGCGCTTCCATCCACTTGGATGTACGTCTTTCGACTAGTCGTTACACTTTTCTCTATCGAGACTTAGCACGGTATTGTCCGTTCTGGATATCCACCGTTTTCACAAAGTTTTCATTATAATATTGCTACTATACGCGCCCATTTAATTAAGCGACAAACAACTCTTCCATAAACCAAAATGTGTGACCCCATTCATTTAACCCGACATTTGGTAAGATCATAAATGGACCAACGACTGATACCAAGTACATTAATGATAACCCATTTTGGTATGCTGGTAATCTTGTTCTAGCATATAGAAAAGATGCTACACCTGTAATAATATAAATTGGATAGCTCAAATAAAATTCAATAATATGACTTGGAGTAAAGTCAGTATCACGAACAATTGTTTGATGCCATGTTCCATCTTGCTCAGTAAAATAGCTTGCACCGTAATATACAGCGATTGCATAAGATACCAACCAAGTCCAGTGAGTAAAATGTCTTCTCAACTCCTCTCGTGGAGTAATTGATGCAACTTTACGATCACGTGTTTTCCAGATGTAACCCCACAAAATACCAGCTGTTGCTGTTTCTAAAACAAACTCAATATATAAAAAGTTCATCCAGTAAGTTTCAAATTCTGGTGCAAATGAGTCTAAACCTGCTGACCATCCATATACACCTTCATACCAACGAACCCAACCATAAAATAAAATATAAAGCGATGCTGCTAATAATAAATTTCTTACATTTAAAAGCGGTGTTTCTGCAACATCACTTTTTACTTTTTCTGCTATACTAGCCATTAGAACCTCCTATAGGTATTTGACTAATTAAATAAGATTAACGCCCGTTAATCTTTCGGTTTCGGGGTGTTTGAATCCTTGCAAAATATACCTGCGTCCTTACGTTGACTATTTAATCTAATTGTAATAAATCCTGACTCTTTTGATTAAAGTATTATTCACAATAAAAAGTAACTTCGATATCAGAATTTAAATTTTTTAGATCCACAGTCAAATTCTTACCTAGTGATTGACACGCTTGTTTTTCTAAGTTTGGAACCACTATTGAATCTATGTTATGATTATATATAGATTTTAAACTATATAACAGCACTAAAGTTGACATTATTCTTGAATAATTGCATAAATTTCTGATTCATTAAGAATAGTTAATTCTTCATTATCGATCTTTACATTATAACCAGAATGTTTGCCAAACAAAACAACATCACCTTCTGATACAACAGGTGCAACTAGTTCACCGTTTTCGTATTTTCCTTGGCCAACTGCTAATACAGTTCCTTTATTTGGTTTTTCAACATGTGCATCTGGAATAACAATTCCACCTAAACTAACATTTTCAGCTTCGATGCGTTTAATTAAAATTTTATCATGTAATGGTACTAATTTAGTCATATAATTTCCTCTTGTAAATAACGTTTCAATTCTTTGTCAGTTGGATCGACAGTATAGTTTTGTTTGAAAAATATTTCGTAACTATCGCTACCATATTTCCCAATTCCATATAACATTGTAGCATCATCACCGTCCCATGTCAAGTAGTCTTGACTCATTCTTACCAGTCTTTGATACCGTACATTTGTCATACCTAATGGTGCAAGGATTGATTTAACAAAATCCTCGTTAGCGTTAATAAGTATTTGTGGAGTTGGAAACCAATATAAAAATTCTGGGAGAGTTGTTTTAACTGGTTTTCGTCCAGTTTGATTAAGCATAATAACACCTACCATATGCTCCCAGGAATTTTTAATCTGTTGTTGAACCATTAGGTCATCGCGCAATGGTACTAGATTCATTTTTTCCTCTTTAGATTATTACATTAATATTACCGTTTTTTTGGCAAGAGTTTTTCTAAACGAAGTTTTTTACGTAAACGAGCCTTTGCCGCTCCTGCTTTACGTTTTCGTTCAGTTGTTGGTTTTTCATAATATCTACGTTTAATTACTTCTTGTAGAAGACCGTCTTCGTCAACTTTCTTTTTAAGTTTACGTAGAGCGCCATTAAGATTATCTCCAACTTCTACTTTTAACCCTTTAACTCTTATTTTATTTTGATAATTTTTTGCCATTCTCTTTCTTAAAAATTAGTACTGCTTTGCCACCTTGGGCTGTTTCCTTGCTAATTACAATTTGTTCAAGTCCTCTTTCAGCAAGATCCATTGCTTCAAATTGGTATTGTAATAGCAGTTTCTCGATTATCTGTTTAAGACCACGAGCATTTGTTTTTAATTCTTTTGCTTTCTCAGCAATAACAGTTAATGCATCTTCGTCAAATTTAAGATTAACTCCGTCTAATTTGAAAATATACTGATATTGTTGAATTATACTGTTTTTTGGTTCTTTAAGAATCTGAACTAATTCTTCAACCGATAGTTCGTTTACATTTACTGTTAATCCAAATCGACCAATAAATTCTGGAATCAATCCAAAACTCATTAAATCTTTAGGAGTACAATGATCAAACATCATTGATGTATCTTTTTTACTACGTGCGGGACTACTAAATCCGATGCTTGCTGGTTCTTTGTTACGTCCGATAATTTTATCAATTCCAACGAACGCTCCTCCGCAAATAAACAAAATATTTGTAGTGTCTAATTCGATCATTTCACCTTTCGGGTGTTTACGTTTATCAGTTGACGGAACACGCACGATACTACCTTCAACAATTTTTAATAGTGCTTGTTGTACCCCTTCACCACTTACATCACGTGTAATTGAAACATTTTCACCTTTACGTGCAATTTTATCAATTTCGTCGATATATATAATTCCTCGTTGAGCTTTTTCAATATCACCATCAGCAACACTTAATAATCGTGATAAGATACTTTCAACATCATCACCTACATATCCTGCTTCGGTAAGACCAGTTGCATCACAAACTGCAAATGGAATATCTAAAAACTCTGCAACTTTTTTAGCAAGCATTGTATTATGAGTTACTACATAATTGTCGGTTATATATAAATGCTCAGGGTGATCAATATAGATACATTGAGCATCTAGCTCACCAACATACTCAATTTTATTAATTTTTAATTTAAGTTCTCTATTTTTAGAAGAATCGGAATATTGATATATATCGGACAACCGTTCTTTTTTTCTTGGCAACGATACTAAATCTTTTGGATTTTTATATCGAATTGATACGTTATAACTATCTTTACACCGTGTTTGCGATCCTTTATACATATAAGTACGATTTGTACTTTTTGAAATTTTTGCAATGCCACCAATACTTTGAATAATTTCGGTCACATCATTTGCAAGTTGGATACTTGTAGTGGTAAATTCTACTCTACCTTTTTTACAAACATAGCCATCTGTATCAATTAGACCTTGAATTAATTCTAATTTTTGATTAAATGATGATAGTTTATAAATTTCTGGAATAAATTTCTCATCGCTATGTTTTCCTATTAAGCCTAAATCAAGTAATGCATATTTTATTTTATTTTTAGTTACTCCTTTTATTACAGTTTCACCTTTTATAAAATTTTGAGATATTACAGATCGTATAGCATAATCATATTTAGATGAAGGGTGTTTGCGTAGATAATAATCTGTTCCAATTCCGTGTTGTACCCTATCTAAGATAAATTGATCAGAACTTGAAAAACCTACACCTTTATTAGTAAATCCGCCATCACCGATTAATGCACCTAACGTATATGGATCTAACGGTAACTCTTTATCAACTTCATTTTCATTAACAGATAACAACGGAATATATAAGTTTCCTTTTGAAGTTGACAAACATTTGTTTAAATCTGATAATGGAAGTACTTTCCATTTATTTTTCCAATTTACATTATATACTTTCCACAAATGTTCGTCACATGATTCTGCAGTTCGCCCATCAGAAAAAGTAATTTTATAAATTGATTTTTTACCTTGTGGAAAAATCCCACTTACTTTTGCTTCAGTCCCATCGGGCATTGATAATATATCATTTAATTTAACGTCTGACATTGTTATCCAACCATTTGGAATTTTAAGTTTACTATGCAATGGTTGAGCTTTCCCACAACCTGTTGGTCCTAACATAAGCACATTAGTTTTTTCAATTACAACATCTTTACTTGGACTATTAATACGTTTAAAATGTTGTGCTACGCCAACACTTAACGCGATTTTAGCTTGATCTTGCCCGATAACATATTGGTCTAAGAAATCTTTAATTTTGCTTGGATTAAATTTTTGTTTATCATCATGATCAGGAAAGTCTTTAATCTTTTCATCTAAAAGAATACTTGAGCATAAATCAACACATTCGTTACAAATGGCAAAATCACCACCAACAATAAGTTTTGATACATCTGCTTTGCTTTTCCCACAAAAATTGCAAGAATGTTTACTATCTTTTGTCATTAAACACCTTTTCTAAAAATGCTGTTACGTTAGGAACAAATTTGTTGTTTATATGGCTCATTAGTGATTTTAAATTTTCATCTTTTGAAGTATAATAAACATTCGGCCGACTTAAAATATAACTTCCCATAATATTAATTATAGCATCGTTTGATTCAAAATTCAAAAAAGAAATATCCGAACGATTTAATGCATAAAGTAACCAGGACGGATTATTTTCACCTTGATAATAATAAAAATTACATTCTGGATAAGTATCATTTCTTCCTAACCAAAGACTAGCATCGTCTTGATCTTTTTCAGTTAACCCAATGAACAATATGCTATAGTTTGAATTTTCAAATATATCCGGTGGTGTAATTAAAGTAATCTTACTTGTCATTGATTACCTTTTAATTGAAGTCGTTTAATAGCTTCGAAATATTCTTCTTTTGTTATAAGATTATTTGCATACTTAAATTGAATATCTTTTTCACTTAACAAAACTTCGTGTGTTCCTACATCATCTTTAAATATCATACCAGTCGGGGTATGAATAATTGATACAGTTGATTCATTAACTACACTTGTTGGTTCTTCAATTTGAAGGTTAATCTCTTCAATTTTTTCATTACGATTTTTTGTTTTTTCTAAATCAAATGCATATTGACTTGCCAACAATAATGAAACAGCTAGTGGATCAAATACAATTACAATTAGTATAATTACCCAAGTTACAGCTTTTTCTAAAATTGATGCATCTGGATTATCACCGTATAAAAAGGCTGCAATATATTTTATAGGTCCAACTTCGGCATTAATCTTACGAATTTCTGAAGCAATCGGTGCACGTTGTTCTTCGTATTCTACAATATTCTTTTGTTCATTTGATATTTCAGTTTGTAGTCGCTGTCTATCATTTGCCTGACTTCTGCGAAGTGATACAGCTCTCTCAGCACCTGCACTATTTCCAGTTCGACTCATCATCTGATCAACTGCTTCATCCATTTGATGTAACAGTTTTTTATTTGTTTCGATATTTTCTTTTGAAACATTTATCTTTTGATCATACACCGCAATTTTGCTAGTTTCATCACCACTAATCAAGGTTTGATCACTGTGGGCTTTTGCGAGATATCCAAAAATACCCATTGATGTGATTATCATTAAGATAACAACTGCAACTAATAGATAAGATTTAAGAAACCTAGGAGCAATTTCCCAATTTTGTTTCAACCAAACCGTTGCAACTAGTTTTGCTGTTTCTAAGCTTGCGCCCATAATTATAATAGGCCAAACAACTGAACTAAAAATACTTGTTAATCCTGCAACAGAATAAAAAATTGCAACTGTGCTGATTAAAAGTCCCGAAATAAGTGTTAAGTATGCCATTATCATAATAGTTATTTATTACCTACGCATATGAGCGATATCTTTAATGTGTTGATCATCAATTACCGGAACTGCATTACTTTTATGAGTTTGTGCAATACCTTTAATCAATGTACCTGTATACTTTGGTGATTCTTTTTTAAGACAAGGCTTAAAAGTTGTTTCGATGCTTGGCACTTTTGGTTCTTCACTTCCTCGATATTTAGGAGCAGGTGGATTCCAATCTTTTTTAGATAACTTTTGAAGTTGTTTCTTTTCGTTATCTGCAATATTCCATTGTTTTTTCATCTGCTCCCATTGTGCATCTGCTTGTCGTGCTAAACGTGCTTGCTCTGCATTACGGAACTTTTGTTTACCTTTTTTCTTTTGTGCGGTATTTAACCATGGCCCAACTAGATGCATTGTCATATTAAACGTTTTCAGTTGCTTTTGTTTCGATAAAAGTTAAGATTCCTACTAACGATTGCATTTTCTTAGGTAAGCCTGTAAAACGTGCAATAGTTCCATCTGGTAAAATTTTCAAACTACCTGCAACTACCCAAATTTGAGTACCTGATATATCAATGCCTGCAAGTTTTCTAACTACACCGTTCATAATACCTTGGTCAGTTTCTTTACCTAAAGTCCATTGATAAGTACCTGTGTTACCGGACCAAGTATGTTGATCACCACTGTTTGTTTTGCAAAATTTGCTAATTGCTGTAAGAGTTGTTTCTACGTTCATGTTAAAAGTCCTTGTTGGTTTATTTAAATTACAAGTATATTATACGGCAAAACCGTAACTTTAGCAACCTTTAATTTTACCAAAAAAATAGCACCCAAAGGTGCTATTAGTAACTGATTCTGTTGCCAAGTTAGTTAAACTCCGACATTGTGCTGATTTTAAGCAGCCATTGCCATTGTGTAGTTTTCGTCATTTGCGAATACTTAGTTTATGCCGATTAGGTCGGTCATCTAACCTGTTGCAACTTCCGCTATTATACATGATCGAAAGGATTATACACCCCCATTAGAAAACACCATAGAGGATCTCTTTATGCGTCCACCCTCCAGACTTTTTATACACGCCTATTAATAGGTTTGCGAGCACTTATGATGTTTTCTGGTGGAGGTGGCGGACACCACTCCGCGTCTCACATACTTTCACTTTAGTTGATACTCTCATAAAGAGCTTTTAACAACAATTCTGTTATTTAGAAACTAGTCTTCTTTTTTCTAAATTTAATTCTTTTATTTTATCATCTGTTGGATATAGATAATAATTGATAATTCCGTCGTTATACCAATGTTTTCCGTATGCCGGTTTTAATTTATTCTTTTTTCTTTCTTTCCATTCTGTTGTAGTTATCCAACCTACTGGAACTTCTTTAAATTTTTTTCTATTACTTATATCGATTGCCGTCTCTTCAACACACCATTTTGAACCATATTGTGAATTTTTTTCACCTTGTTGATGGTTTCTTTCTAAAAATGTTTTTTTCTTTTTTGCAATAGCTTCTGGACTTTTGGCTTTAATACTGTTAGCTTTTAATATTTCCGGTGTGCGTGTCCAATTATATTGTTTCTGCCATTCCGGATCTTTAAAAGGATTAGTACCTCTGCTAGAAGCCTTTACGCCGCCTTTGCTACTATTCTTACGCTTTTGTTCTGAGTTAGAATTTACATGATACCAAGATCCAGTTCCGCCTGTTTTCATATTGTAAGTATCAGATCTTTTAACAAAATCTTCATTTACGATGTCTGCTTCTAACTTATACATCTCTTCTGGAGAATTGCATATCTTAATATATTCTCTCTTAAAGTTTTCCTTGCCGTATTTCTTAACTGCTGATTTGAGTTGAGATCCGCTGCCTAAATAATTATCTTCTAAATTACGAGTTACATGAAGCCCAACATAAATCTTGCCGTTAATGAGATTAGTTGTTTTATATACTGTGTAGAACATAATAGTATTTATGTTCGATTTGTAAGTCGAACCCCCGTCTTACATGTCTTAATTTTAAAGGAATTACAACAATAAAAAGCATACTATGGCACTTGAGAATTTCTAGCTATGCTAATGAGTGATTCAGGTGTTATCGCCAGTTAGGGTGCTCGATGAACATTTTATTGTTGTAAAAATTCAACCACAACCTGTATCACTAGAAGATTATGCTACTATTGCTGTGGTTCTCTTGTGAGCAATCAATTAATACAATTGACTTGAATATTTAAAACATACTAATTACCGCATTTCACGGGGTAGATTGATGGACTACTCGTATAGTATGTTTTATTGTATAAAAATAAAGTCTGTTAACTTTTTATCTACTGCCTCTTTTACCTAAAGAAGCTTTTGCGGCACGTTTTGCCATTTGTTTTACAGATTTTGCTCTTGGTCCTGAACTACGTCTTGCCATAGTAATTCTCCTTAAATTAATATTTATGTTTAATTTGGTTGGATATTACTTGCTTGCTCGCCTTTTGCGCCACGAGTAATATCATAAGATACGCTTTGGCCTTCTTGAAGAGTTTTGAAACCGCTTGAACTGATTTGTGAAAAATGTGCAAATATATCTGCACCACCATTATCTGGAGTAATAAAACCAAAACCTTTAGAATCATTAAACCACTTTACTTTACCTGTTGCCATTATCTTACCTTATTAATATTAAAAAATTTACTTCTAAAAAATGTATTTTACAACAATTGAGGTATGTTGTCAACCAGCAAATACAGAATCTTGTCCAGAAACAACAGTAGATGATCCATCTGATCTTTTGTCTTTATTTCTGTGAACACCTTTTCCGTAAATAAAAACTGTAGAGCTATCTTCTTCTGTTGAATTGCTGTTATCAGTTGAATCAGTTACGCCGGCAATAACAGCTTTTCCATTTATAAACACGGTCTTAGTTGCACTATCACCTGTAGTTGAATCCAAAGGACCACTTCCATTTGAATCCAAATCACCATCTACTGCTATTAATTCTGACATTATGCTAACACAATTCCGCTAGTACCTTGTAGATAATTATCTGCCATTTCTTTCATAGTAGGCATAATAATCATTACTTTTTCTTTTGGAAAAGAAAAATCTTTTTCTGTATCTACAGTAAATAACCAAGGTTGTAAACCTAGACCTTTTTGACTCATTACTAATGTAAGTGGATGTTCTATAATATAATGAGTATCAGTTTCTTCTTTCAATTTGCCAACAAGTTCTTCACTAGTAACTAATTTAAGAGTTACGATTTCGTTTGTTGATATACTTTTTTTAATTAACATATATTTCCTTAGTTATAAAGCCATTGGGGCTTTTATTGTTTTATGAGATTGATAATCGATTAATAAAATATCTTCCATAGTGAATTTATCAATTTCTTTAATATCAGGATTTAACCAAAGATCTGGTAATGGTAATGGATCTCTAGATAACAGTTCTTGTGTTTGATCAAAATGGTTGTTGTATAAGTGTAGATCACCTGACGTATGAATAAAGTCGCCTACACCAAGATCACATATTTGAGCAATCATATGAGTTAATAATGAGTAAGAAGCAATATTAAAACTTAGTCCTAGAAATGCATCAACTGATCTTTGATAAAGTTGACAGCTGAGTTGGCCATCAGTAACATCAAATTGACTTAAAACATGACAAGGTGGTAACGCCATTTGATCAAGTTCTGAAGGATTCCATGCTGTTAGTATATGTCTACGTCCATATGGATCTTTTTTAATGTTATCGATTAAGTTTTGAAGTTGATCAACACCATTAAAGTTACGCCATTGATAACCATACACTTTGCCAAGATCACCTTCAAATTGTGCTTTTGGTTTCCAATAGTCAGCCTGTGCATTTGCTGTCCAAATTGTTTTTTTGTTTTCGTCACGTGTTCCGTGTAAGATTTCAGCAAGTCTTCTTTCGTCACTGCTACCTTCTAAGAACCAAAGTAGTTCACTAACAACAGATTTCCATGCAATTTTTTTAGTAGTTGTTACTGGAAATCCTTCTGATAAATCAAAACGCATTTGATACCCAAATACACTACGAGTACCCACGCCGGTTCGATCAGATTTATCTTGACCGTGTTCTAATATATATTCTAATGCTTTCTTATACTGCTTCATATGCCTCTACTTTACAAGTACCTAATTCAATTATTTCTACAAGTTTAAAACCAGTTAAGAAATCGTCTAAATCTAAAATAGTATCACATTGGTACGATCCTTGAATTCTTGTAATATACACATAATCAATTACTGGTTTTGCTTGTGTTAAGATATTTGCCCCACCGATAACAAACACGTCTAAATTGTCATTTTTTGATTCAAAATGAGTCAATCCTTGACAAATATCGCCCCTAATTTGGTCAATATCAGTTCGTTCTAAAAACTCATTAGTAATGACTACATTTTGTCGATTAGGCAAGGGTTTTGGAATATCTGTGCTATCCCAAGTTTTCTTACCCATTACCACTACTTGATTTTCAGTTGTTCTTTTAAACCATTGAAGATCTTCTTTGTTTAAAGGCCAAGGCATTCCGCCGTCTTTGCCTAAGCCGTTGCTTTCATCTATTGCAAATATTGCTTTTATCATTTATTATTTAATTTTAAAATAAGTTGACTACATTCCGATCTACGTCGATTATTTTCACGTTGTAAAACCTCAATTCTTTTTACAAGTAGTTTTACATCAAATTCTAATTGAGTTAATCGTTTTTCAAGTTTTGTAGTTTCTGGATCTTTATTCATTTGGCTCCTCACAAAGTGCTTCTAACACCTTATAATGATCATAAGCTTTTTGTAACGCTTCGTATTTTTCTAACTTTTTAGGATTAGGAACAAGTATAGAAAGACGTTTTTCAATAGTTTCAAGCATTTTACCTAGATCGCGTCCTTTCCATAAAATGTTTCCATCGAATTTTGCATCGCTGGTTACATGTAAAGAACTAGCAACACCAGGAATAGCACCACCAGGACCTATTGCAGAATTTCCATTCATTTGGTGAAATACCGTGTTCATACCGCCAACAGTAACAGGACCATAAGTATTGCTTCCGACAGGTCCGGTAGCTCCTACAGAAAAAGTTCCGGACATTGCTATTGAATGTTTTGATAAAGGATGGTTAAGTGAAGCCATTAATTTAAGTGTTCTACTAAATGTTGAAATCCACCGATAAACTTATCATTTAAAAATATCTGAGGAACAGCTCGTGCGGTTGGTACAGCTTCAAGAAGTTCTTCTTTTGTCCATCCATATCCGATTTTACGTTCTTCATAATCGATACCTTTTAATGTTAACAAGTTTTTCGCTTGTTCGCAAAATGTGCAGTTATCTTTGCTCCAAACTATTGCTTTCATGCTGTTACCTTTTTATGTTCAAGTTCTTTTTTTCTTTCTTCAATTAATGCATCAAGTCTGTTACTTGCAGCTCTAACCTCATCTGACATTTCTGCATTAGATTGTGAGCGAGATTTAAGACTACCATCTTTATACATTACATATGTGCAATCATCTAACGATTTACCTGCTTTTAATCCTTTGATATCGGTATATGTATGAGTAGCTGTATCATAAAAGTAATCAGCTTGCTCTAATTCTTTAAAAATTGATACATGTTCTTTTGGTTTATCAAATCTAATAACACATGGAGCATCAATACGATCGGATGTTTCTTTAATTTGTTTACTCCATGCTAACATTTTATCAGATAACCAATCAAAAAATTGAACTCTAAGACATTTATTTTTGTCTTCAATTCGATCAAATTTATTTTGTAAGTTATGTATTGCGTTCACAGTTTCTGTTGCTTTTATTGTCATTTTATTTCTCCTTATAATTCTGGAAGTTCGTCATAGTTGATAGAATCACCCATTACACCTATAACATAATTTGTACTTTCAGTTTCCTGAAGAGCACTTTGTTTTTTATTAATATTCAAATGTTTATTGAACCATGGGATTGGACTAAACTTTGGATGTTCTCCAAGATATTTTATTCCAACATCTTTTAATTTTGTAAATGCTGTAAAATCAACAAAGTCGCAAAGTATAGTTTCATTAAGACCGATAACAGGTCCTAATTTAAACAAATATCGTGCCCATGCTTTTTCTTCTTCGATAACTTCTAAATACATTGCATATACTTCATCTTCGCATTCTTGTGCAATCTCGATGAAATCAGGATCATCTTTTAGTACATTGTTAATAATCCAACCTGTCCATTCTGTATGCAATAGTTCATCTTGTAATATCAAACTAATAATGTTTCCATTACCAATATAAATCTTATTTTCAACCATTGCAAGACTTGTAGCAAATGAAACCATAAAACGTAAAGCTTCTAATGCATAACTTGCATGAAGTGCTAACCAAATTGCACGTTTATGATCTCTAAGTGGAAAATCTTCGCCAAGTTCTTTTCTCATGTTTAGAATATGAAGATCTTCATAGTACTTACCAACACTAGCGGCCATTGCACTAATTTCAGCAGTATCGTGTATTTTGTTAAATTCGTCTTTTGGTACACCGTATATATTACGAATGATATGACTGTAAGACTTGCTGTGTATACTTGTTTCGAAAAAACTCCAAGTTAGTGTCAATGCTTCTAATTCTGGAATTGAACAAACTGGACCGAATACTTGAAATGGAGCTCTGCCTTGGATACTATCTAATGCAGTTTGTCTTAATAGATTTGAAGTAAAGATATGTTTAACAGCATCAGTTGCATCTTTGTGATCCATTTTATCTTTTGTGAGACTAATTTCTTCAGGAACCCAAAAGAATCCTCGTGCTACTGATTCATAATTTTGTAGTTTATTATACTTAACTTCTTCAAATCGTTGAATTGTAACAGGACCAGCTGGATCTAAAAACATTTTTCTTTTTAGATAATCTGTTTGTTTTGTAAAATCGTATTGTGCTTTTGACATATTATCTCCATGATCTTCTTGATTCTAAAAGATCTTCTTTATTTTTTTCTAATACTATAAGTCTTCTTTTGATTTTTAATCGTTCGAAAACATTAGTTTCTGTTTCAACTTTTTCGCGTAATACCTTCAGTTCTTCATCAACTGACAGTTCTTCTTGTGATTTTTTTATAATGTTCTCCAACCATCTTCGGTTAATATATTAATAGGTAATACGGTTTCAATCCAAACTTTTGCTCCACAACTTAATGGTTTGTCTGGACTGTACACAACTTTTCCATTTGAAAATTCTACTTCATATCCATACACATTTTCTTTATAGGTCTTGCATGTGATAACAGGTTTTCGTTCACCTGTTTTACTATTTGATTTAATTATATGTTGATTAATATGTACGATTTTTTTCATAATAGGTATTTGGGAACCAACAGCTTAATTTTAATATTTTTTTGATACCGAAACGTTTTTGTATTAAAAATACTTTGCGACAAGGACCTTCCTTTTCATGAAATCCATTGTGATCGGTATAATGTTGGATTGATTTAAATGGTAGTTCTATTCTGACATACCAACCATCATGTTTAAACTTTTCACTTATTTTTTGTTTTGGTGGTATTGAATTTTCAATAAAGTCCATCGCTAGTTTATAAGATCTTCCAAACGATAAGAAAACATCTGAATGATATTCTCTACCGTCAATATGTGACACAATTTTAATTAATTTCATATATATTATTCTCTATCCTTTAATAAAGGATTGTGTTATTAAAGTTTACAAGATTCGCAATCTTCATCTTCAATAGTATCTGATTCAATTGAAACTTTAGCACCGACCTTGTTAATTAATGAGTAATAAATCGTTTTCAAACCCCACTTATACGCTAACATTAAGTTTTTAGCTATAAGTGTTGCTGGTACTTTTCCTTCTTGGAAAAATGCAGGATTATAAAAAGTATTTGTACTAAGTGATTGATCAACATAGGCTGCAAGTACAGCCGCAGTTTTTAAATAACCGATACAATCTTGTTGATCCCACATTAATTGATAACGATTCTTAAGACGTTTGTACTCTGGAACAACTTGTACAAACGATCCAGCTTTTGATTCCTTTACAGAAATCAATTCCATTGGCATTTCGATACCATTGGTGGAGTTTAGAACAACTGAGCTAGATTCAACTGGAGCAACTGCCATTAATGTAGCATTGCGAATTCCAAATTCTTTCATACGTACACGAAGTTGTTCCCAATCTAAACTCGGTGTAAAATCTGTTAATTCGTCAACGCCTGATGAACGTCTTTCCCATGGAAATATTCCTCGACCGTAATAGGTATATTGACTACGTTCACATGCACCGCGTTCTTGTGCCAGATCAATGCTTGCTTCAGTTAGATAATATGCCTGATGTTCCATCCATCGTTTAACTTCAGCTAATGCATTTTCGTCACCATATTTAAAGTTACGTTTTGCATGCCAATATGCTAAATTAGTAATACCAATACCAAGTGGTTCAAATTCATCATTTGCAAGTTTACTTTGAATACTTAAGAAGTCTTGATAGTTTAATAAGTTACTAAGTGACCGGACCAACACACGACATGCTTTACGCATATCTTGTGGATTACGGTATGAACCCCAATTTATGCTTCCTAGTGTACATAACGAGATTCTACCATTTGGATCTTCAATACGTTGGAATGGTCGTGTAGGTAAAAGGATTTCTTGGCAATTGTGGACCAATATGTCATTAGCAAAAAAACATTCAGTTTCTGGCACAGTAATATCATACACATCAGTTGGTTCTACTGTAATTCTTTTTATTTTAAGCATTTATTCTTCCATACATAACACATCTGTTTCTAATAAATCGCCGGCCTTAACATATCCACGATTCTTTGTATATATTTGATGATCAGGTGTACATCTAATAATTTTACCCGATTCATCTTCAATTTCAATTAGTTCTGTTACCGTTGCAGTTTTGGCCGCGTCGCTTACAGTATTCCAAGTAACTTCTCCTGTTGAAATATTTGAACTTCTAACCTTAACACCAGTCATTGCACCAAATTCATATTGTTCAACAAAGCTGGCAAGAGATATCGACTGAACAGACCCGTCTGTGTTCATAATCTGAATAACGGTATCACCCGTTAAACATAAATTTGACATATATATAGGATCAGTTGTACTATCAAATGGTCCTTGATTAATAACATTATCGATGTTTATAAGATAAATTCGTCCTGTATCTGTTCTTTCTTTTAAAATACTATTGAATATTGATTCAGCAGTTAATACTTTTTTTGTCTTTGTTTCGTCTTTTTCGTATTTTAGATAAAGTTCTTCAAATTCTGTTTGATCTCTATAAAATGCTTCGTATAAATCTGAAACTTCGTGTGGGTCGAATAAAGTAATGTTTTCACTTTTTCTATATCTATTCCAAAACATTTTATTTAAAACAATACTGTAATCCATTTGGCGTACACGATTTTCTTCAGTACCTTGATTATTTTTCAAGACAATAAAGTCTTCAAATTGTGCATGCCAAATTGGAAGTGTAACAGTACATGATGCATTTCTAATGCCGCCTTGCGAACAGCTTTTCAAATCGCTTAGCCATTTCTTTAAGAAAGGAATCAAACCAGTGTGTTTAATTTCTCCATTTCTAATAGGGGCACCGAGAGGTCTTACTCTTCCGATCTCTAGTCCTATGCCAGCACGTTTACTAGCATATTTTGCCATCATTTCTCCCGAGGCAAAAATGGAGTCAAGAGTGTCATCACTGCTAATGAGAACACAACTACTAAACTGCTTAGTAGGAGTTCCAAGGCCAGCAAGAACAGGAGTAGCAAGGGTAAAATTACCATCACTAGCGCACTCGTAATATTCTTTAACATATTTTAATCTTTTGCTCGCTGGTTCGTTATGATATGCTGTCGCGGCTGCAATAGCATATCGCACTTGCGGAGTTTCGTATATTTGACCAGTAGCTCGATTTTGAACTAGATATTTTTCTGCTAACTGTGCAATTGCCGCATAAGTGTATGACTCGTCCTTGTCGTGATCTAAAAATAGATCAATAATTCCCCATTCTTCTTTAGTATACCACTCAAGTAGTTCAGATGAGTATATTCCGATATCTACATTTTTCTTAACGATTTCGTATAAACTAGGAGGAGTATAAGAGCCATACACTTCTTTACGAAGCATTGAAACTTTTTGTCGACCTGCAACATATTGATAGTTTGTATTGTTAATTTCTGGATTTTCAGTTTCGTCAATTAAATCAACCATTGCTTTTAATAATAATTCATCAATAGTTTTAGTTGACATTCCGTCGTGAAGTTCAATTTGAGCTTTAATCTCAATCATGCTTGGGCTTACACCATCAATGCCTTTACAATCGTGTGCTACCTGTCTTTGTATTTTGCTTATGTCTATAGGAACTCGTGCCCCATTCCGTTTAACGACTGAAATCATATATTACCTTTAAAATTATTTTCTTACTTCATCTTCTGTTGTAGACAGATATTTACCTTGGTCTTTCGAGGACAACAAGATTTTCAAGAGTCAACAGATCTGAAATTTCGTTTGATTTTAATACCTGAGAATCGTGAAAATTTAAAACCCAAGTATCATCAATGTAAACAGCATTATACAATCTTTTTGCCTGTGTGTCTACTAAAGTTTTAATTTGGATATTACAGTCTTTAAATTTTTCAGTTAATTGTAAAGTATAACCTATCATCACAGCTTTAGTGAAATCATCGTATCTATTATCTACGATGATTTCCCATGGAGTAGGCCAACTTGCTTGATAGAAAGGATCTATCATGTGATTATGTGCAACAAAAGGAATAGTTGACCAAAAGTCAATTACATCCTTTAGAGGATCGGTGCTTGTATTGATGCGTTTACGCAAATCTGACCAGGCCGATAACCGGTCTTCGAGTTCAAGTTCAAACATTACTGCCTTACGGTATAAGTATAAAAAATATTTCCTAAATACATTGATTGATTAGAAACGTAAACAATTACAAGATTTTTTGCAATATTAACCTGTGCGCTAAAAGTTACATTTTTACCTTCGATATCGTTGTTTGCAGTATAAACGTCTCTAACAGTTGCTTCAGTTTCACTTACCATAATTTCTAACGTGCCTTTTCTAATCAACGGAACATCTGGTTTATTAATTGTATATTCAATAGTTATATTTTGGTTAAAAGAATTTGTACTAAATTGACTTCTTGGAAAACCAAACATTTCTAATCCTGCACCTGATGCTTTAATTTCATAAAACAATGGACTTTTTGATGTTAGTACAACCGGTCCTTTTACTAATGGTTTAGAATTTGATGTTTTAATAAAATAAGTCGATGTTGAATTTATCTTCTCAAGCCTATCAAATGTATCACCTGAAGAATAATTTCCAAATGATCCAAAATGTAAAATTTCATAAGCTTGTGTTGATGTACCATCACCTTTGCTGTTACAACCAACATTATAGTAAAAATTATTTACACTATTGATATCAGATGAAAATGCAGTACTAGTTGTACCTTCGTATATTGCTTGTTTATTAATTGTATGAAATGAATTATCTGAAACCTTAACATGTCTTGGACCATTTGTTTCGGGTAAGTTTGTTGTGTTTTCACCAAATACTAATCCTCTATCAAGTGTTTTAAATGTATTTTCACTTATAATAATATTTGAAATATCATAATCAGATACAATTGCGTCACTTACTTTATAAAAGATACAATTTTTAATAGTAACATTGTTTGTTATATTTGCTGGATAGCTTACATGATCTCTAAAATTAATTGCTTGAACTAAAGTTGAAGAAGCAGAGTTAACTGAAATATCACCAATAAATGAACATTGTTCAATAATACTATCTGAAAGACAATCTAATTGCATAATCGGATCAGCATTAGATTTATCGTTTATAAACGTAAATCCGTTAATTTTAATATTGCTAGGATTAGTTGTTAATGAAAAACTTGGATTATCAAAAGTATGTGCTGATCCGTCTACTGTTTGAAAAGTAGCAAACGATGATGTATTAATAATATTCGTCTTACCGATCCCTGCACCACAAAGGTTAAGTAAAGGAGGAAGAAAAATTGTAGATGTAATATTAAAATCACCTTCTGGCCAATTTAACGGTTTTCCGATTGTTGCTGCATAATTTATTGCATTTTGAATTGTTACATTAAGGTTTGATGATGTTGAAAAATCATTCAAACTAACAAAATCATCTAATTTATCTTGTATAGGTCTAAATTTTGCGTTTGATGCAAGCCCTTCACCGTTTTTATAAAGATATCCATCTTTTGCATATAAGAAAAAATTGTTAATGTTATGTTCTGTGATAAGTTGTGTATTTCCAACTGCCGGAGCACCTTCTGCTACACTTCCGTTTCCGATAAACAATTCTTGTGTATCTATACTCCAACCTAACTCACCACTTGCTAGTTGTGGGAAGCCTGTCTGAGCTGTTTGTCCTCTTCGGTGTTGAATTCTTGAAATTTGAATTACTGCCACTTTGATAATCTCCTGTATTCTGATATTTATCTAAGATAGCAGTTGCTTATATCCTTGTAATCCTGAAGTATAATATTCTTCTACTTTGTTAAGCCATAAATCTTGATATTTGTTAAAATCTTTTGGTTCTAATGTAAATTGTTGATATTGAAAATCTCTACTGCACATAAAGATAACCCCTTTACGAATATCTGTACCATAAACTTCATTATGAGCTAAAATATAAGCCATTAGCTGTAGATAGTAATCTTCAACCCATTCTGATTTTTTTGGTTTATTAGTTTGTTTATGGTCAGCAATCACCGGTTCACCTTCATGTACCCCTATCAAGTCAGTAGTACCAGAATAAAGACCTGGAAAGTATAAGCTTTGTTCCATTGCCCAAACTTCACTCATTTTGCTTAATCCGTTTTCAATAATAACATCAGCCATTTTATTAGCTTGTACGTGAACTGGATTATTTCCTGGTTGTCTTTGAATACCGCATAGGAACCTTTCTAAGTTGGCATGCATTGCGGTTCCGACCCCTGCAGCCTCGGTTGTAATTTGTTGAGCTTTTTCATGTCCTACACGTTTCTTCCATTCATTCAAATGCGTCATATCCTTTGTCGCTGAAAGAATTGTTGTTACGCTAGGTAGTTTCTCTCCATCAGGGGTAAGATAAACACGTTTGCGGGTTACGGGGTCGTTGATTTGTTTACATTTTTTATAATCAAACCGTTCAACGAATGGTGGTGGATCTATTGTAGTTATAGTATTATTTGTCATACCTTATTATACTATCTTTTTTAAAAAATTACAAGCCTTTTGACACAACATTGTGTGCCATCTGATTCACACTTTTTGGTTGAGGAACCCCACCAATTGGTTTCGGTTCTTCTGGAGAAGCTACTTTTGTTTTAAGAGTAATTCCATGCTCGTCAACATTTTGAATAAGTTCTTCTTTTGGATCAACTTTATCTTTGATTTTATCCATCATATCTTGATTGATATCACCGTATCCTTTTGACCGTAACATATTGTTAATAGCAGGCCAAAGGACTACGCTAGTTGTTCTTTTTGAATTAGCACGACCTTGCATAACCCTTAGGATTTCTGTAAGGTCGTCTTCGAATTGGTTTCCGGCAACTTCAAATAATCGCATTAAGAACCTAATATTTTCATTAAACGATTACCACGTTCGATACTTTCGCGTCTTAATCTGCCAGTTGTTTCTGGTCCACCTGATGCTGCATCACTAGCACCAAATTCATCAACACCTGGAGAATTCATTTGATCCGGAGATGACATATCCATTTCTGAATCCATGCTTGGTACTTGTCCCATTGGTTCTGCTTCTGGAGCTTCGCCTGCAAGTACTGCAACTGCATTATTAATTTGTTCACGGGCATTTGTTAATGCATCAAGTGCACCATTTAATGCTGTTCCAACTGATGATTTAAAAGTTTCAGCTTCTTGCATACCAAAGTTTGCACGAATGTTATCTGCTAATTCGATCATTGATTTAGTTTGATAGTTACCAACACGTTGCATCCATGATGTAAAGTCATTAACCATATCGGCGGCTGATGTAATTGCCTTTGCTTTACCTTCTTCATCCTCTGCAAGGTAAATTGCAATACCTTCAGCAATGTATTGTTGATATGCTTTATGCATTAGATCGTGATGTTCCTTCACTGATTTTTTCATTTTTGATTTTCCTTTTTGTGATTCGTCGATTTCGTTTTCTTCTTCACGATCACGTCTTGTACGTTTAATTTTATCTTTATCTGGATCGATCTTTGCAGCTTTGATTGGTTTCTTACCCATACGTTTTAGTTCTTGATCAGCACGAGCAACATCATCATCGTCATCATCCCATGCTTCTTTTACATCTTTGGAACTATGTCTCCAAACACTTTTTTTATTTTTATAGCGACTTGCACTACCCCAAGAAACAGCAGGAATATTTGCGGCTAATGAAAGATATAGATTTTTAAAAATAACAAAACCTTCTGATGAATCGCTTCCAAATTCACCGGAAATCTGACCACCATCTTTTACACCCGGAATATGTTTAACCCATGCCCAAAACTTTTCAACAGGTTTTTCTGATTTCCATTTATCTTTTTTATATGGATCTAATATAATTTGTCCTGGATCTTTATATCGTGTACCATCACCTCGAGTCCAAACTCTTGTTCCGGGTGATCTTACTTCTAAAGGAACAGCTGAGTCACCACTAATTTCCATATTAAATTTTCTAACTAACTGATCAACAATATCATACCCGGCAGATTCTTTTAATGTTAGTTCTTCAACATCATCGTCATCGTCGTCCCATGCTTCTTTAACTTTCTTATTTTTGTTATCTAACTTACCGCGTTTATTAGCAGTTGCCCACGCAATGTCTGAAGCTTTCTTTGCTGACTTTCCTGAAGCTTTTTCACTTTTCTCAATATGTTTAACCATGCGATCAACTTTTTTACCTTCACCTAACATTTCTTTAATGCGAGTGTTTAGTACATTTAACACATATTTGTCACGTTGATAAGATTCATTGTTTAATAAATCGTTAAAATTTGCTTGAGACTCTTGTGTAAAAAGTTTACTACGATATTTGTTACGAGCATCTTCTAATTGCTCACGTGAATATTTGTCAAAATTAATTTTAACATTAAACTGTTTATACAAATTCTCATTAAGAGCTTTTGCAGTTAAAGGGCTAAAGATGTCTGTTGTTTTCATTTGGGTTCCTAAAAAATATTTACTGTATTTATGTTAATCTGTATAACTTATTAAAGCGTGAATCTATTGTTTTCTTATATTGACGTTTTTGTTCTGCGGCAATAAATGCTTTATATGAAATCAAATCAACTTTATCATAATCATTTTCTTTACGAGCATGATCAACTATATTATTAGCACTTGCTTCATCAAATGCTTTGTAACCGTACCATTTATCGTTATTTAATATTATTTTATCAATTTTCTTACCTAATGCTAGATCGTTAGCAATCACAATAGCTGATTGTGCTAAGTTTAAAGGACCTAATATTGTTTCATCGGTTTTATCTTTGATATAGAACAAAGACCGGAATCTATTAATGGTGTATGTACCAATTTGAATAGTACCGTCATTGTTTTGAATTGGGATTATAATGCCTTTATTTTTAAAATCATTTTTAATTGTTTTGGCAAGTTTTGAAATCTTTTCAAATAGATGTTTTTCTGGTGTCTTCATTGTTTAAAATAAGGTTTTGGTTATCATTGCTTATTTCGTATACACCTTTACGAACAAGATTGCGAGCAACTATTTCTTCACGATCAAATAAACTACGAATAGGAATTTCTGCATGATGTGATTTAACAAAATGATTTTCTTCATTTGTTAATATAATTGATGGAGCATTTAATAATTGATGTATTTTCATTATTTTATTGCTTGTTGTTGTTTTGCAAGATCTTGTTTAAGTGCAACAATCTGAGCAGCAATTTTATCTAAATTAGACATAGTATTTTGACCTGCTTGCATTTGCTGTTGCTGTTGAGCAGCCTGTGCTTTTTGATCTGGTTGAGCCTGTGTTCCACCTGTTGTCGGACCTGCCGGAGCAGCTGAAGTACCTACTGCTTGTCCACTTGCGTTACTTTGTGCTTGACCTGTAGCATTTGCAATACCTTGTCCAACTGCTTGTGCGCCTTGTTGAGCAACATTTTTAACAGCACCGCCAACTGCTTGTGCGCCTTGTTGAGCAACATTTTTAACAGCACCGCCAACTGCTTGTGCGCCTTTTGCTAATGCACCTTTTGCTAATGCACTTCCTGCCGCAGCAAGTGTTGGTAAAAATTCATCTAATTTTTCTTCTTTTACAATAAATTCTTTAGCTCTCATTTTACCACATATTCCTGATTAGGTGTTTTAAAATTAGGTTTACGCATTATTGTTTTTGCAACTAATTGTTTTCCATCTGAAGTTTTGTTTATTACAAATGGTAAATTTAAATTTGAAAATAAATCTTTCATCACAGCTTCTGATCTCGGATTCAATCCAGCAATAGCTTTGCCGTATTGTTCATATTCTTTTTTAAACATATAAACAAGTTCTTCTAAACTAATTTGAGTCTTATTTCTAGGATCATTAATACGATCTAAAAAATGATGTGTAAATTTTATATCTACACCATATTGACCCCATAATTTATCAGCAAAGATTTCAACACGTTTTAATTGGTCATTAGTTATATCTTCAAATAATTCATTTATTTTCATATTAGTTTACAGGCATTTTAGTTACGATAACACCTATAAGTGATAAAACTGCAACAATAATAGTTCCAGCTGTTCCTATAAGAATCTTAATTGTATTAAGACTGCTATCTTCAATTGTTTTTTGTAAAGTACTAATTTTAGTTTCTACAGTTGTTAATCTGTTTTCTAATTGTTTGTAACGTTCTGCGCACAACTCTACGTGTGCTTCTAAGTTTTCTTTTTCAATGTCCGTGTAGGCCATTATAGTAATCTCCTAAATAAGTGTTCGTTTATGTTATTGCGGATGCCTAAAGTGCCTTAACTACAGTATTTCTAAATCTTTCATCATGTAAATTAAACACTGCTTGTTGTATATTTATTGTTTCTGTAAGATTTAAGATCATTGGGATCATATCGAGGTCTTCTTTTAGTAAAGCAATCGAACTTATTTCATTTGCAAATGCATCAGGTCTTTCTGGTCTAAATTGAAAAGTCCAAACTCTGTGTTTACTTTTGTATTCACTACCAAAATCATTAACCTTTACAATTTCTGATCTAGGGTCATAGTCATAGCTGATATTTGATCTCAAACCTATGCATTGGAGTAATGTTATCCAATTTCGATATTGATTGAGTTGTTGTTGTGTACCTTGATTGATTCTTCTAACATTGGTGTTAGTAATATCAATAAGTGTTTTGAGTTCTATGACTTCCATTATATACCTATATTAAGTATTTATAGTCAATAAAAAAGGGAGTTTTTAACTCCCTTTAAAGTTAATAGTTTTTAACTATTAAGCAAATGTAAATGTACCGGCACCATTTAATGCAGTTGATGTAGTAACTATATAATCACTAGCTGTTTCACCGTTTGCTAATGCTAATGCAGATTTTAATGCACCAAAACCAGTTGTTGCACCAGATTGACCACCAGTTCCGTCACCTTGGTTAACAGTTGCATTATCAACGATTGCAGTAAAGTAACGATCGTCTTGTGCACCTAACCAAATAATTGAAGCAAATGTTTCTAACACTTGAACAGCTTTTGTATAACCATTAACTGTAATTGCTCCAGTAACTGAATCTACTGTATCTGCTATAAAAGCACCTGTGTTTTCAACTTTAATAACTAATGGTTGGTAACCGTAAAATGCACCTGCTGCAACTTGGCCATGTACTTTTGAAATTCCTGCTGACATAATTTTTCTCCTTATCTCGTATGTCGTACTTCACTCTGAAGTAATTTGTAAAAGTATTTATCAAGATAGGAAAAAAACAAGTTTAATCGATGTTTTTATTATTACCTTCAATAATAGTTAAATTGCTTTTAACTTCTTTGTGATCACGTAATTTGCGAATGCCACGTGTAAATTTTGCAGGGTCAGCACCTTTAATGCTGTTGATAAATCTTCGTTCAAGTTCATACGCTAACTCTGGTTCGAAGTTTTCTCTAATAAGTTTTAAAAGATTAATAGAGGAGTTAATAACATGTAAAGCACGACTTTCGATGACAGCTTCAGTGTCACGTTGTATTGCTATATCGTTAAGTTCTTCAAGTAAGCTTCTAGTATGACGTTTCAATATCTGACTCCCTTTATGTTATTTATCGCATGTTGTACTCTATTATACAAAAAATATTGGCAAAATGCAACTTGCATTTTATTAACTTGTAATGTATAATTCAACTTTAATAACACAAACATACACAATTAAAATGTCAACTATACCAAATACACATGAATTATTACCTAAAACAATACAACCAATTAATAATCATTCTAAAAACGGCTATGAAATTAGATCTGATATTCTTACAATTGCAAAAGATATACGATTAAGAGAATTTGATGTAGAATTTGAAATATGGAAGTTACTAAGAGAAGAAAATCTAACGATGCCAAAATTTCCGACTATAGATAATATTATCGAAACTGCTGGACAGCTATATAGTTTTGTAAACGTAAGTACAAGAAAATAATTTGCATGAAATAAGAACAGGCCAATTAAGGCCTGTTTGATATTAGTGGTCACTTTGAGAATGTCCTCGGGCACGACTCCTACTCATTCTCACCCAGCACCCGGGCACACCAGACGGTAAACCGTCCTAAGGTAGGTGTTCTTTATGTTTGATTTGACTTTTGTAAGTATTCTGCATAACTTAAATTTGCATTATCATTTAAAAACAGATACTTAACGTATTCGGCACCTTTTGCAATATTATCTCGATCACTTTTAGCACGATCAATTGCTTGTTGAGTTATTGCCTTATCACGTTTCTTATTAGCAATCGCATAACCTGCTTTTTCCATATATAAATTAACAAATTGATTAATAAAATCTTTTGCATTTGAATATTTTTCAAGTTCACCTTGACCAAACATTCCGCTTGCTTCAAAACTACGTGCAAGACCTTTAACTGAATTAACTAATGGAAGAACTCGAAGTTCTTCCGGATCGTTAACTTTTTGTACACCTTGGTTTGATTTTAATAAAGGATCAACTACTACTTTAGATGGTTTGATCAAATCAACTTCGTGTTTAAACAAGTCATAAACAAATGTGTTTATGTTTGTTCCTAATGTTGTTAAATCATAACCTTTACGTGTATTAGAATAATTTACTTTTTTTCCGTCAACTGCTTTATATTGTAAACCACTATGTTGTAGGTTTACATCAAACATTGAACTTAAAATTGCAAAGATGTTGCCATTAAGTAAACCTTTTAATCCACGTTCAGCTGTTGCACGATATCTCCCCCACTGTGCTAATTCTTTAGTATGAGGCATTATATCGATTTGTATATATTGTTCTGGTCCAACTTTGATAACAGGACCGTTGCCTTCTTTACGAGCAATCATTGCAGCATTTTCGGGATGAAGATATGGAACATCTCCGTGTTGTTTAATAAATTGAACAATTTTACTACCCCAAAAACTTTGACGTTCGCCTGTTGTATTTCTTCCTTCGATATAAGGAACAACGATCTGTAAGTCAATATCACCATAGATAACTTCTTCTGGATCTTTTTGGTAATGAGCACTTGACCCTGTTGGATGTCCCATTTCAATTGGTTCGATATTTTGACCTGCTAAAAATTTATTGAAGTCAGGTATAAACTGATTCTTCATAACACCTAATGCAACTTTAGTAATTCCTGGTGTTATAACTGTTGATTGAGTAGCAGTTGTTTCCCAACCGCCTTCGAATAAATCTTTTATCTTCATTGTTGACCTAACCCAAAATCCATTTTTGTTGCTTGTTCTATTGCAGACATCGGTACTTGATACTTAGGCCAATCAGTAGCTGGACTGATTGGAGCATTTGGCATCAAATATGCTTGAACAGTTCTACTATTTTTTTCAATAATAATTTTATATATACGAGTTGGTATTCCTAGGCCATTTCCTGTTACAGGATGTCCTTGATCAAAAATGCCACCTGAAATAATATAAAAGTCAGTGCCTGGAGCAGTTGCCCATTGACGTTCAGCAGTTTCAAGTAAGCGCCAACCGCCTCTGTTGTTACTTGAATTTTGAGCTAACATATTGCTTAGGTTAAAACTTTCACTCATAATTTCTGCAGATTGTGTATTATTACCTGCTGGGGACATGTGACCGCGATCATGTGTCTTACCAACTGTAGCATAGTCTGCTAATGATGCAGAGCATTGTGGTGAAACTAATGCATCAGGGTGAAAATTATCTTTTCTTTTTGCTGGACCTGACATTGCTGCAACAGTTAAATGTTCAAAAACTGCAACAGGTGCTTTAACATCACAACGATGTATCACAGCATAATTTAAATGACAAATTTCTTGATCACCTGGATGTGGTTGATAAAGAGGAGTTCCGTTAACAGTAAATTGCGGACATTGATTGTTAATTTGTGCAAATGTATATGTACTTGTTAGAGCAAGAACTAGTCCAATTAATGATTTTTTCATAAGTATCCTTTAAGTTTTAATATATTTATTAATTAAGTCTTGCTTCCCATTGGTCACCATCAACATTCCAACCAAACATCCACATAATTCTCAAATCACCATCATCACCTATTACCGGTTCAACTCGATGTTCATGTCTAGTAACTAGATATTGCATCATATCACCTTTTTGTAAAGTGTAAGTTTCATCATTAACCCAAATCAATCCACCTTGTGTTTCTGATGTTAAAATATTGCATCGTAAAGTTTCTTTCTGATTTACAAAATCATCAATTGGATCTTTATGTAAATAAACATCACCGCCGGGTAATGTTGCACTAACAACAACACCATCTCTACCATGACTATGCTTTGGTTCGTGCCATTTTACTAAATCAAATTCATTTTCAATTTGAGAATGAATATCTCTTACTAATTGTGGATATTCATATCTATTTGCATACATTCTTGAAGTGTATCTCAATGGAGCTGTTTCTCTATAAGTGTCGGTCCATAATCCAGATGTTGTTATTCCATGATCTATTTTTTTAGTGTCTATTGCGTCTTTAACCCATAAATTTAATTCATCGCATTTATCTATTGGTAAGTAATTTCTAATAACATTTACAATTTTCATATAGTTTTATTTTTTAAAGACGTATATAAATCATGATCTGCTTGATATAATTGAATAAGTTCTTGTTTTAACCCTTGATCTAAATCGTCATAATTTTTATTCTCTCTAGCTTGATTTCTATAATTATAACGTAACACAGAATCGCCTGTTAATTTTTGCATCAATAATGATAAATCTTCATACAAAAATATATTATTAATAGGTTGATTATCATGTAATAACCAGTCTGTTTGTGGTTTAAAAAGGTGAGAATTAATATCAAAATTATTCTTTACAACATTAAACCATTTTTCTACAAGTTGATTATTTGTTAACGTAATATTTGCTGGTCTTATGGTAGAATTATCATCATCAGGTTGAACATATTCGTTATGATATGCCTGACTTAAAAATCTATCAACTGGATCTCTTAAAACGCCATAAATTTCATAAGTTGAAATATCAAAATTTATAAGTTGTAAAATTTGGCTATATGTTAAATGAGATTTATTAACTGTAAATTTAAAATTTTCTTGTTGTTCAGAATAATCCCAATTTTTACCTTGAATTTTACAAAATGGTATATTTGTATGAACAACATCGTCATTGCCAGTATCTTCAATTAATTGAGATTCAAAAGAAGTCGACCCAGTTTTTGGTACTCTAATATAAACATATTTTTTAGTGTGGTTTATAAGCATTATAACATATCCGTTGGTATTAATTTTTTTGGTGCTGATGCAATTAATGGCATAACACCATTTGGAACTGAAGCCGGATCGATAATGTCACCAACTTGATCTCCATCTCTTAATGGGTGAATACAATAAATTACGGTTCCATCTTCTTTAGCAATCATACCGTGTTGTACTCCTGCTTTAATATATATAATCGTCGGAGCATTGAAGATTGTTGTTTCACCATTTGCCCAAACTTCGACTGACCCTTTGCCTAATAATGTTTGGTGATCAAATGAATGTATATGTCCCGGATGTACGTCACCTGCGTGTTCAAAAACCATTTGTTTAACCCAGGTGTTTCCTACTATGCTAATTGCAGGAATTACATCATCGTCGACATAAACTTTTGAATAATCTGGTTCAGCACCTGCTTTTACTTCTTGCAAATTTAATGGAGTTGTCCAATCTTTTATAGAACTTCTTCGATTATTAAAATGTTCTTCACGTTCTTCTTTAGACATAAATCCAACTCGTTTTTCGTATTGATATGCTAATTCTTGGGGTATTGCTTGTTTATTCATCATTCTAAAAGTGATCCTATATTTGTTGACGTTATTTTTGGAATTGTTGCTGTATTTGCTGTGTTAATTGGTGAGTTTATAATTGTTATTGTAGGATTAAATGTTCCACCTAACTCTGCCCCGCATCCGTATGATATTGGAAAATCTGCACCATTAACTGTAAATCCGCCATATTGTATAGTAGATAGATTGATGTTAACAGATGGGTTATAATTTGAATTAGCAAAGCTAACACTATTTGTTCCTCCGATTATTGAAATAATCCCTGTTAACGTTACACTACTAAATCGAAAAATATCAGTATTTTTCGAATAAACTGTAAAATTTCGATTAGTTCTAAACCCGTTTCCGGAAATAGTTAAACCTGCATTTACATTATAAACAGTGCTTAATGTATTTCCAATTTGTAACGATGTTGACGTTGTTTCATTTCCAGAAAGACCTATACCTACCTTACCATAATATTGTGATAATGATGTAGCTGTTAATTTTGATAATGCTTGGTTATCCATTGTCTCAACAACCGCGCTATAAACACCCGGTAAAGAATTAATAACTCCCGAGGTTATAGTTGCAGAGGAATATAAAAATAATGATCCATTACTTTGAACAGTTATAGGTTTTGTAAAAGTACCACTTTTTAAATGAATCGAACTATAATTAACTGTTAACGTGTTTGAAAAAACAGCTAACTGATCATCAAATACACCAGTGAATCCCGCACTACCTGCAATAGGGCCAGAATACGTATGATCTGTTGACCAACTTGTTCCGTTATATGTTGCAACATTACTTAATACTGTCTGTATAACAATAACATTATCTGTAAGAGTATTAGGAAATCGACCTAACAGAGTTCCGTAGATCGTGCCGCCTTTATTAGCATATCCTACAGATAAATACCAATCATTTAAATTTTGCCAATTTCCAGTTAAAGATACTGGTGGAAAAATAGCTCCAAAATATATATCAGCCATTATAACGCTCCAAATAAATCTGAGTCAACTAACCCTGATACATAACATGTTTGACTAAATGTATTTGGGAACTGGTCAAAACCGTAAGTTTTTGGTAATGTTTGATTTTCAATTACAGTACTGGTACCGATAATTTTAATTTTGACCGTAGTCGGTGGTGGGAAATATTTTCCCGAACTTGTTCCGTTTATATATTTTATATTACTGGTATATCCGTTACAGTTAAGAAGAAATAACCTCCCTGTAATGGTTCCTGTAAAATTTGAAAAATTTGTAACATAACTTGTTGAATTATATACTGTTAAGTTTTTTGAAATATTTACAGGACCTGATACTGTTAATGCTGCAGCCTGAGTCGAAGAACCTAACACTAATGAAGTTAAAAATGTAGGACTATAATTATTAATAGTTAAAGATTTTAATCCAGTAATTGCTGTTGATAAATCAGTTTTAAACGTTGTAGTAGCTGAAATTGTAAGATTAGTACAGGTACCTATTCCGATAGCAAACGGTAATGGTCTACTAATTATAATACTAGATGCTGAAATATTATTATACAAAGTTAATGAGTTTGCAGCATTTGTAAAATTTAATGAACTGGCATTCATAAAGCTACTTGAAGTAGAAAAAAATCCTCCCATGATACTCGTGTCTCCTGTTATTGTTGAATTAAAAGTCCCTCCATACAAATAACAACTACTTACATATGAGTTAAAAGTTCCGCTGTTGATAGTACAAAGCGATGCAGATCCATTTACAATTGTACTACTGTTAATATTACAATTGTTAAGAAGTCCGTTAAATATTCCACCCCAAATATAAATCGATGTTACAGTTCCATTCCAGGTTCCTGAACTTATACCATATCCATAACCTCCAAGAACTGTTCCAGAAAACGTTGATGTAGGATAAGTTACAATCGACTGTGCTAGAGAAACCGTATCTGCATTAGTAGGTAATCTCCCTAATGGAATTGCATATATATTTCCGCCTTTACCTGAATATCCTGGTGTAGAAAAAAATTGAGTAGAAGTATTCCAATTTCCGGTCAGCGTCACATTAGTAGTCATGGCTCCAAAATATACTGCTGCCATAATTAATATCCGTTAGTAAAATTAATCAGTTCCCATTGGCCGCCGTTGAGTACAGAATCATATTGAATACCAATTCTTGCTTTTACGCCAGGAAGAATTGTTGTTGTACCTGTAAATTGAGCACCGGCTGGAATTTTAATTGGGAGGGCAAGAGTTAACACAATAGAAGACAAGGCGTTATTTGTAACCCATACTCGAACCATATCACAGTCTTGACCTACTGACGGTTGAAAAAGTGTTAAATTTGCAGTTGCATTTATTCTAATATTGGTATTACGAACAAGTGTGATATTTGATGCATATGTAGTTGTTGTACATGCTAAACTTGGAGGATTCATATTGTAAGATGCAACCTCGGCTAATTTACTTAAATCTCTTGGGAATGTCATATTTTTTCCTTATCTTATTGATATTTATCTTGAATAATTATTTCTGATTATTAAAAGAATTCTAAAAATTTTGTATTATTTGGTTGATCACTAAAAATCCAACCAGTGTTTGATCCACTACCTTGTGTACTATTAACTCCCGCATACCAAGGACCTCCTGTGGCATTTGACAATGATATTTGTAAATAATTCGAATTAACAACTATGTTTGGACAACTGAGATAATGAACTGCTACTGAAATACTATTAATATTAACTATACCGGTTGCACTTCCAGTTATTGCCCAAGTTTCTATGGATGTTATATTTGAAGATCCAGCTGTAAACCAAATTGAAAAAGAATCGGTTTTTGAACTTCCAAAATACTTAAAGTGATTTCCAGATGAAAGGTATGAACCAGTAAATGAAGTTGTTGAATTTCCAGTACCAGCAAAAATTAAGTTATAATAATTAGCACCCGCACCTGCAAACGTTCTGGTTATTGTTCCATTATCAAATAACACAATAGTACTAGTGTCTTGAGAAATGTTTATCAAACTAAAACCTGCAATATTCCAAACCGTTCCAGATCCAGTTAAGGTCCAAATTGAAGCACCCATATAAATATTATTTCCAGTAGCATTTGCAGCAGAAACTAATCCGGTTGTAACATTATAATCATTGGTATAAAAGTTACAAAGAGTAAATGTTAATGTGTTTCCAGATCCTATAGTAATTGCACTTCCGAGATTAATAGTTGATCCGCCTGAAAATACAAAAGAAACAGCTAAATTTAAGTTATTGTTTGTGGTCAAGGTCGAAGTCCCTCCACTTGGGAATGTTATTGCAGTTGACCCACTCCATGTCATTGTTGATGATAATGTTAGATTTTTATACATATTTGTTGCAAAACCAAGACTTGCTGAAATAGACCCTGAAAAACCAGTAAAATCTACATTTCCAAATATAGAAGTAGCAGCAGCTAATACTAAAACATAAGTTCCGGTTGTAAAATAGAAGTCAACAGAATCAGAAACGCCAGCAGTATTTCCATTAGTAATAGTAATTGTGGATAGTGAAGTTAAATTTGCCGTTATGTAAACCGGTAATGTATTATTTATTGTTAAACCGGTAGTATTATTATTCCACGGATTTGAAAACGCTCCATTGTTTGTTGAAATATTTAATCTACTGGGTGAAGTTAATACTCTTGTACCTGAACCAACAAATGCATAACAGGTGACACTAAAGCCTGTACAGACTAATGCTCCGCCTGTTAGAGATATTTGTCCGTTTACAGTTAAATTATCTGAAATATTAGTAATACTTGTAGAACCAGTAAATGTTAAATAACACCCAAATGAATTAGTATTACATTTAATAACTGATGAAGCAGAAACTGAATTATTATTAACAGTTACTGTATTTGCTCCAATAGTCCATGTCATATTTGACGATAAATAAATATTTCCATATACCGTAAATGAAGTATTTGCTATTGTTCCACCGAAACCTGTACCATTGTTTAATACGGTATCAGTAAAATCTAAAGAGTTAAGTACGTTTGCGCTGGTAATAGTTAATCCATATGAACCATTTTTCATATTAAATTTCATATAACCAGAAGTAGTTGCTCCTGTTCCTGAATCAATTGTAAAAGTAGTTCCGGAAGTTGCGCTAGGACAATCAAATATTACATTTAAAAAAGTAGTTAGAAAAGTTAAACCAGTTTGTGCACCGGTTGTATTCCAAATTAGTCCGGATGTTGTTGTTTTAATTTGTATCGGAACCCCTGCTGATCCAGTATCGATACTTCTTGCAGTAACACCTGACGATACAAACCCACCTAAAATCGTACCTGTGCCATTTACATAACTTCCTTTAATTAATGTAAGAAAATTTGACATTACTATACCGGTAAATGTAACAGTACCGATTGAATTGATGGTAACTGGATTAGGTAAAACAAAGCTTGATTGAAAATTTCCAGAAGATACTGAAGTTGTTCCTAAAAATGAAATTGCACCAGACTGTGTCCACGTCATAATGCTTGATGTTGAAACTGATAATCCAGGTGATGATGTTAAATTTGAAGTATCAATATTAAAAGCCGATGAACCAGAAAAAGTACCATTAAATGTTGAGTTAAATTGTAAAGCACCAAAAGTATTTGATGCCGTAACATTGATTATATCAGTTGCTGATCCAGTTGCTGGTCCAAAAATATGCGTTCCGTATGCTCTTGTACAGTTAATTGTTCTAGTTCCAGTTCCGCCTGCATATGTATATAAAAATTGTAAAGAAGTTGATCCAGTAAATGCTAAACCTGTTAATGTTAAGACTGTTGTATTATTTCCTGTTATCTCAAAAGTATTATTTGCTACACAAGTTCCTGCGGTTTGAGAAAAAGTATTACATTTTATATAACTACCAACAGCTATTGTTCCTGCTGAAAAAGTAAATAGTCCAGAAGTTACCAATGTTGTTGAAAAAGTTATAGTTCCAGTACTTATATTTACTGTAATTGGGCTAGCCATCACAACACCATTTGTACTTACAGTTTTAATATTAGCAGTTGTAAACGTTAAAGTGCCTGAGTGTGACCATGTCACACCAGCAGATACACTTACTGAAGTTCCTGAAACAGTTATAACAGCAGTTCCGGCAATAATTCCAGATGTTACAGTTAATGTTCCGGATATGGTTATTACACCAGATACTGTAAGTGTTACAGTACCTGCTGATGGGTTCCCTACAGTTAATGAGGTTATGCCGTTGGTTGCGGTTCTTGTAACGGTGTAACTTGCTCCGCCGCCTGCCACATTTGATAAACTATCAAATATTACAGTATCTGCTGTTCCTGGGTTAGAAGCAGTTGCAGTTCCGCCAGATGACGTAGCAAACTGTGTATTACCAGTTGTACTCCAAGTACCAGCCCCGCCGACCCAAAAATACGTTGCCATTAGATAACACCGCCGTTAATACTATTAACTGGAGGTGTTAATAAAAATGTAATCCAGTTATCAAACCTATCTTGTTTCATTTGTTCAATTTCTTGATCTGTAAATGCATGATCATCAGGAAGATATAATGCATCAGTTAATGAATAAGTTCCGTTAGTTTTTGTGAAATCTATTTTAATCATAATTATACCTGTTGTCCGACTGAAATAACATCCCAATATAAATCTTGCGAATTATAAACACACCCAACATATAACACTTTGTTTATTACAGTTGTTGACGGTAAAGTTACTCCTATTGCTCTATATGCCGTTGCCGTGAATATTAGACTACGTGGAAATCCGTTATCTTTTATTCTAAATAATAATTTTTGAGCATCGGTTGGTGAACCTGACGGTCTGTTTATTGTAAACGAAACCGAAGTTGCTGTAATGTTAATCTGACTATATGACGAATCAGGCGTGTATGGTGATATTACGGTTGCTGTTGAATATACGTTAACTACAACATTACCTACAATATTTGTCGCAGTAACAGTTCCTCCGACATATAAACCGCCACCAATGCCAACACCACCAACTACTTGTAAAGCACCAGAATTTGTTGAGTTTGTTGCAGTTGTATTAGTTACTGTAATATTTGAAACATTTCCACCAGACCAATTAGTTGCAGTAGTTGCAAATCCAACTTGTAAAGTGCTAGTTGCAATATATGCCGGAGCTGATGTACCATTGCTTTGTAACAAATAACCAGCAGTACCAGCTCCGACAAATCCAGTTTGTCCTGTACTTGATTGATAATGAAGTTGTCCAGCTGTACCACCTGCTAAATTAGTTGCAGTAGTTGCAAATCCAACTTGTAAAGTGCTAGTTGCAATATATGCCGGAGCTGATGTACCATTGCTTTGTAACAAATAACCAGCAGTACCAGCTC